>WARQ01001028.1_pt1 | contig 26057 bp, 22 predicted proteins | sample 4769161 | NCBI WGS metagenome assembly WARQ01 (sample SAMN08893024, study PRJNA449175) | gut metagenome | isolation source: rumen sample fed with dry roughage | host: buffalo | place: India: Nagpur | collected 2016 | reverse complement strand
GTAGTCCGATGGAGGTGCTATCAAGCCCAGTACCCCTGGGGTTACAAGCGTCAGGCCCAAGGTAATGTCACTGGCTTTGGATAGACTCTCATTATACTCGAATGTAAAGGCCGCAAGGGGAGACAGGGCGAAACAGAAAACAAGAACAATTGCTATTGCTGTCTGCTTTCTACTCATGCTTGCCTCCTCGTTTTTGCTAAGTTTACTCGGACTTCTCAAAGCCCTCAAGACCAAGTCGAATTTCGTAGGAGGAAAAGCCTTTCTTCTGCAGTTGCATCCTGACCTTATCAGCACCGACTTTTTGTTCTGCTTGAGTATAGGCCCTCTGTACATATTCGACAATCGCCTCTTCATGATACAGTTCATCCAAGGCACGGTTGGCATCCTCGCGATTGACACCTTTTGCGGCGAGACGCTGAGCCATCAGGATTCTTCCCTCAGGACTCTTCCTCTGCCTCTGCTCAATGGTCAAGAGAGCATAGCGGTACTCGCTGAGCAGGTTCTCCTCGGCAAGCTGATCAAGCGTGGTTCTGATGATGCCGGTCTCATACCCCTTTTGGGTGAGCTTCTGCGTCAGCTCAAGACCGGTATGCTCGCGCCTGGCAAGGTAGACCATTGCCTGGGAGCGGCAATTGCGCCTGGCTTGAACTTCCTTGAGCTCAAGGTACTCAGCTTCAGTAAGATTCTGTCCGACTGAGAGGTGCAGGGAACGAAAAACATCGGCTGTAATACAAAAAGGGAAACCCTCGTGGACAGAAACTTGATAGCCCTGGCCAGGGATTTCCCCTTCGATGCGTGCAAATGCCACTTAGCGCTTGGAGAACTGGAACTTGCGGCGAGCACCCGGCTGACCGTACTTCTTGCGTTCGACCATGCGGGAGTCACGGGTCATGAATCCAGCGGTGTGCAGTGCAGGCCTGTAAGCCTCGTCGTGCTCACAGAGTGCACGTGCGATACCGTGGCGGCAAGCACCGGCCTGACCGGAGGGACCACCACCAACAACGTTGATGAGGATATCGTACTTTCCGGCGGTTTCGGTGGTCTCAAGCGGCTGCTTGACAATGAACACCAACATCGGGTTTCCGAAGTAGGAATCGACATCCCTGCCGTTCACTACAATCTTGCCCTCGCCTTCGCGCAGATAGACACGAGCGACAGCGGTCTTGCGGCGACCGACACCATGACCAAGATCTACAACTTTTTTAACTTCTTTCTTTGCCATTTTTCGCTCCTACCTTAGATTTCAACCTTGATGGGCTGCTGAGCCTGCTGCTGGTGGTTCGCACCTGCATAGACTTTCATGTTGGTGTACAACTTGCGACCGAGCGGACCACGGGGAAGCATACCTTTGACGGCACGTTCCATCGGGTAGACCGGGTTGCGCTTGATCATATCAGCATAGCTGTACGAACGAAGTCCACCGGGGTAGTTCGAGTGGCGATAATACATTTTGTCCTGGTACTTGTTGCCCGAAAGAGCAGCTTTCTCAGCATTGATGATAATCACATAATCACCCATGTCCTGGTGAGGCACATAAATGGGTTTGTTCTTCCCGCGAAGGATGCGTGCAGCGGCAACTGCGACCTTGCCAAGCTCCTTTCCCTCTGCATCAATCAGATACCATTTCTTCTGAACTGTCAGCGGTTTCACAAAAATAGTCTTCATCTATTCATCCTGTTCTGCAAGGACCAGCCTTGCGTGTGTTTTTTGCATGGACAGAAGGATGCCTTGCACCCCGACCTGCCATATTTAGTATGTTACAGCACCAGCATACCGACGCGACAACTGCAAAAACGCCTGTACATCACCGGCCGAATACTCAGCAGGAACAATGAACGGTACGTCAGCAGAAGGAGGAAGCATCACCTTGAGGGCCAAGGCCTCCAAAGCAAACTCCTCGTAGCGTTGAGCACAAAGGCCGGTTAATCCGTACGGACCTCTGGTCTCGAACACTCCCTGGAGGGGATTGTTCATTCGCTTTGCAACTGTATCCTCCGCTTTAAGTGTGCGTATCAGGAACGCTGTGGTCTTGATGAGCAAATCAAGCAACAACGGTGAAACGCAATCCGAGGGCGGTAGCCAAGCTGTACAGGCTTCTTCCTTGAGGCAAACGACCTGAGGTACGAAACTCCCTGGGAAAGGTAGGATAGGGAGGAGCATCACGGAATCTGCCCCGCCAAAACCTAGGAACGGTCGCCAATAGGACACTGTACGGCTTGCATGCTCAGGAGAGATCGCGGGATCAAATATTGCATCATTCGATATCCGTTGAACCACCTGAAGAACCTTCTGTTGATCAGAGTATACCCTGATTACCGGAAAGTCTGGAAACAGCATTGCCAGCAGCTTTTCAAGCCTTCCTGAGAACAGCGAAGGATATTCACTGATCAACCCGCGACTGACCGTGGCCTTTATGGACCGTTGGATCTGTTCGGGTCGATGCCCCAGAATGGCTCTGCCATAATTCTGAAAAAAATCGGTATATCGTACACCCCGCCTATCATACAGATAGAACGAACGCGCACGGACAACGGTAGGCATTGTATAACCTTCCGGCCTTTCTTGTCTAGTCTCTTTCCCCCCATCGGTCATATCACTCACTCCCAATTTTCTCAAGCTGAGCAAACTTGCTGATAAACGTGGCTTTTCTTCCCCCGCCGAAGCGGACTTCGATGACCTCCCGGTCTCCGTTCATCCGCACATTCACCACCTCGCCTTCTCCATAGCTGTCACTATACACCCGTTGACCGACAGGAAATAGAGGTCCGGCATCAGCCTCATCGTGGACGGTCTTCATGGTAAAGGTCTTGGCGTTGCCGCCAAAGCCTTTCTGGATGAGCGAGCCCCCGCTGCTACCCCACGAAGAGGAAGGTTTAGCGGCACTGAGGTGCTCCCTTCGCTTCTCGCCGAGGCTTGAAAACCCTTCGAACCCTGAAGCATGCAACGATCCGGGCCTGATGCCCTGAACGCTGACCAGGGAGGAGTCGATTTCATCGAGGAAGCGGCTTGGGTGCTGGTAGCTTGTCCGACCCCAAATCTTTCTCGCCCTGGCGCAGAGAAGGTACAATTCATTTCGAGCACGGGTAACGGCAACATAAAATATGCGTCGCTCTTCCTCGATGTCGTCATCGCTCTCACTCGCCCTTCCAGGAAAAAGCTCCTCTTCCAGCCCTGCAACAAACACCCGGTCGAATTCCAACCCCTTGGTATTGTGCATGGTGATCAGGGTGACCCCTTCCTTGTCACGGGGGTCCTCCCTGCCCAAGGTGGTCGGGTCCAGCGAGAGCTGTTCCAGGAAAAGCAGCAAACCCTCCAATGAGGAGTCGTATGAGGAGAGGGCGTTGACCAGCGCTTCAAGGTTGCCTACCTTGCCGGTGCTGTTCTGGCTGTCGAGCTCCTGATAGTAGTCCAGCAACCCCGCCTCCCTGATCAAAAAGTTTGCACAATCGACCAGCTCCCCTTCTCCGAGCATCGCCTGGGCATGCTCGAACATTCTCAAGAAATACGAAGCACCGGCTTTTGCCTTGGCGGAAAGAATATTGCCTTGGATGGCAAGCCTGAGCATGGCAAAAAGACTTCCGTCGGTCTGAGAGGCAAAGGAGAGTATGCTGTCCAAAGCCCCCGGACCGATACCCCTTGCAGGCTTGTTGATCATGCGCTTGAAATTCACCTCATCCTTCTCATTGGTAAGCAGGAACAACAAGGCGAGGGCGTCCTTCACCTCTTCACGGTCATAGAACTGCAGAGCCCCGACGACCTTGTATGGGATGGAAAGCCGCTTGAACATGGTCTCAAAGGCAACAGACTGGGCGTTGGTTCGGTAGAGTACTGCACTTTCATTGAATTTCTTGTCCGAAAGGAGAATGTTGCTCACCCTCATCGCCTCGTCCTGCTCATCCTGTATATATAAGAGGTTGGGTTTTGATCCCTTGGTCTTGGCAGTCCACAGCTTCTTGTCATGGCGGCCCTTGTTGTTTTTAATGACTGAGTTGGCAACATCGAGAATAAGCTTGGTGGAGCGATAGTTCTGTTCCAGCTTGATCGTTCTCGTTCCATGATAGAGTTCGGGGAAGCTGAGAATATTGCGTACTTCGGCCCCTCGGAAACGATAGATGGACTGGTCGTCGTCACCGACAACACAAATGAAGCACGCCGGTCCAACCAGAAGCTTGAGCAGGTTGAACTGCGCGGCATTGGAGTCCTGGTACTCATCCACCAGGATCATGGAGAACCTGTGATGGACCCAATCCAATACGCCGGGTTTCTCCTCAAGCAGTTCTATACTCCGACCGATCAGATCGGCAAAGTCGACGTTGCCGATGCTTCTAAGCTTTCTCTCATACGCCTCATACATTCGCTTGAAGGTTCCATCCACCTTCAAGCTGGTGAGGTTGTCAGTAGGACGGAGTCCACGGTCCTTGGCATACGAGATTTTGCGCATGACCGGCTCGAGCTCCCGCTTCTTGTAATTCGGGAAACAGGACGCAAGAAGGGAAAGCGAATCATCGTCATCATAAATGGTAAAATTCGAGGCCAAGCCGATTTCAGAACCAAACCGCCTGAGCAGCCATGCACCGAAGGAGTGAAAGGTACGGATGGTGCACTCATCGGCCCGGGCGTTTCCATCGAGCATCACCTTCACCCGCTGCTTCATCTCGCTGGCTGCCTTGTTGGTGAATGTAACCGCAAGAATCTTATAGGCAGGAATACCGAGCTTCTCAATCGCGTAGGCTATTTTGGTGGTAATGACCCTCGTTTTCCCGCTGCCCGCCCCTGCCAGCACCAACAAAGGTCTGCCGTTCTCAAGAACCGCCTCCCTCTGTTGGTCGTTCAGTGCATCCAGCATTGCTTCGATATCAGCCATGAACAGCTCCTTGTACCGGGATGGCTTCCAAATCCAGACCATTGACTGAGCGTATTCCGCACAGCACCTTCCGACCCGGCTTCAGAGACCTTCCCACGACAACCGTAAGTCCGTCAACCTCGGGAGCCTGGGCATACATGCGCCCGATGGCAAGGTCCTCTCCTTCAACAAGCTCCTCGATGAGGACTTCAAACTCCTTGCCGACGAACCGCTGAAGGTTTGCATGGGTTATCGGGGCCTGCAAAGCCTGAAGCTGCGCCTGATACATTTGGGCGATTTTGTTCGCCTTCTTGTGCTCGCGCTCGCCCCTGAGCTTGTATGCCTTGGTTCCCTCCTCCCTGCTGTAGGTGAAAGAACCAACCCAATCGAGTTTGGCCTTGGATAGGAAGTCCAGCACCTCGGCAAACGCCGCATCATCCTCTCCCGGATACCCCAGCAGTATCGTCGAACGGACAACCGCTTCAGGAACAGCCTTGCGAATCGCCTCAATGAGTGCAAGATAGCTCTCCTTCGTACCGGTGCGGCCCATGCTTTGCAGGACTCTTTGGTCGGCATGCTGGAATGGAATGTCGAAATACGGCAGTACCTTCTTGTGAGTAGCAATGAACTGGATGAGCTCGACGGGGAAGGCATCGGGATGGATGTAGAGCAGACGGATTGAGAAATCACCCTCCAATGCAACCAGGGCTTCAAGCAGTTGCATGAACTTGCTCTGCCCGTCGGCTCCGTCGGTCCCATAGGCGGCCAAATCCTGGGCGATGAGGTTGATCTCCTTGATGCCACGCTCGATCAGGGCTTTCGCTTCGGTGATAATTACATCCATCGGCTTGCTCCTCAGTCCTCCCCTGATCAAGGGAATTGCGCAGTAGGAACACCAGTGATTGCAGCCTTCGCTTATCTTCAGATAGGCGCTGCCGGGGAACGAGAGCAACTCATTGCGCTCATACACCTCATTCTCCATGGGGGGATAGGAGGGAATGGTTACAACCCGATCACCTGCAAAAACCTGCCTGACCACCTCATTGATCTTTGAGAGGTCGCGGTTGCCGAAGATGGCCGAAGCCTCCCCCAGTTCTTCCTGCAGCTCCTTCGCATAGCGCTGGGCCATACAACCGCTGAGAATGATTTTTGCATCGGGATTGGCCTCATGAAGTGCAAAGAAGGATTCAATCGACTGCTGACGAGCCGATTCAATGAATCCACAGGTGTTGACCATGATCAAATCGGCCTCTCCCACCTCCTGGGTGTGGATGAACTGGTCGTCCTCCAGCAGTTTTATCAATGTTTCGGCATCAACTTGGTTCTTGGAACAACCAAGATTCTCCATATATACTTTTTTCATGAGGTTCTCCTGAATGACTTATTGTACAGAGTGGCAGATTAGCATGAAAGTGAGGCGTTTTCCTACCTCCCAAGGCTTATAAACACTCTGACAGATACTGAAATAGTGTTAATAACCGCAAATGGTTATTCTTCCTGTATCTATTTGCACCCAAAACTCTTATAGCTTTGCAAAAAGTATTGGAATTGCATAATTATCGTAATTCTTGCATAAATGACTGTCTTGGTATAGTATCTGAAATGCTGTATGATCACAGGCTTATTGTGCCCTTCCATGCCATGCAACAAAAATCTCACAAGAGGAAACGAATGACGAAATATATCGTGAACCGCCTATTAGGAATGATTCCTACGCTACTTATCATCATCACGCTGAGTTTCTTCATTGTCCGCATTGCACCCGGTGGTCCGTTCGCTACAGAGCGAAACCTTCCCGAGGTGGTAAAGCGAAACATTGAGGCAAAATATCATCTGGATGAACCCATGATCCAACAATACGGCCGCTATATGTTTGATATCCTGCGCGGCGATCTAGGACCGTCCTTCAAATACAAGGACTATGACGTCAACTACTACATTGCAAACAGTCTGCCCAAATCAATCGTTCTTGGCAGCTGGGCAATGTTCGCCGCCCTGCTCTTTGGAATCTCGGCGGGAATCATTGCGGCGGTCAAGCAAAACTCATGGATCGATTACCTGAGTATGGGGATAGCCGTCATCGGCATCTCGGTCCCGCTGTTTGTCATCGCACCGGTCCTGCAGCTGATCTTTGCGATGAAGCTCAAATGGCTGCCCACCAGTGGTTGGTACACCACAGGAGAAGGTTGGAAAACCGTCATTCTCCCCGCCCTTTCCCTTTCTTTTGCCTATTTTGCAAACATCGCCCGACTTACGCGTTCCTCCATGCTGGAAACACTGAGAAGCGACTACATCCGCACAGCAAAAGCCAAGGGAATGAAAAGCACTTCCATTATTTTCAAGCACGCCATGAAGGGGGCCATGCTCCCGATCGTCAGCTACCTCGGTCCCGCATTTGCAGGTATCATCACCGGTTCGATTGTTGTTGAGCAGATTTTCCGTGTACCGGGCCTCGGCAAGTTCTTTGTCCAGAGTTCCTTCAACCGCGACTATACCCTGATCGTGGGTGTCGTCATCGTGTACTCGGTCATCCTGATTATCATGAACTTCATCGTAGACATCGTCTACGCCCAACTCGACCCGAGAATTACCTACAAATAAGGAGAGGACCATGTTGTTTATTAGAAAGAAATCCAAACTAACGGCCCTCAACGAGTTTGACCAGGTGGTTGAAGGCAATAGTCTGGGCAAGGATGCCTGGAGAAGACTGAAGAAAAATAAAATGGCAGTCTTGGGTATGATCATTGTTGCCGTGTACTCGATTCTTGCAGCAAGCGCAATGTTCCTTCCCATCTACCCTTACGACCAAATCATTCTCGACCATCAGCACCTGCGCCCCTCATTTACCAAGAATGCCGGCGACCTGATGATGGAGACCAAGCTTGAGGACCTGTATTTCAAGGCTTGGAGAGCAGGATCCTTGAAAGTAACCGAAGAGCAGTCCGCCCAGATCAAGACATGGATTGCAGCAAACGAAACCAACAAGGTGTGGGACTTCTGCTATGCAGAGGGCGAACGCCAGAAGGCGGCAGGTACGTTCACGTTCAGCAGCGCCGACCAGAGAACCATCGACCGGCTGCAGGAGAAGATCGACACTGAATTCTTGATCAGCGTCGACAAGGTCCTGTGGACCGATCCCGCCACCCAAAAGGTGCACAATCTTGCCCGTATGGATTTCATCGAGATAGAAACCATCTACGCAAACCTGCTTAACGTTGACATTGCCGTCATCGAGAAGCAGACCAGGGATGAAATTCGCAACCAGGTGCTCAACAACCTGAAGGCTTCCACCCCCGACCTGAGTGCAGAGGAGTATGAGGCAAACCTCCAGATTGAGATGGACACCCTCGGGGAGAAGGGGATTTTCGCCATGGGAAAGACCAACCTCCTTGGCAAAATTAAAACCACGATCACCCGCAACGCCGAGCGCGAGCTCCGCAAGGAGATCAGCGAAGGCAGGGCCCAGTTCCCCATCGACCGCGAGATCAAGGTGAATGATCAGCTTACCGCCGAAATTACCGCCACTAAAAAACATGAACGCAAGTATTTCCTGGGAACCGACTACAGCGGCCGCGACATGCTGTCCCGCATCATCTACGGAGGACAGGTCTCCATCGCCATCGGTCTGATCGGAACCATCACCAGCGTCATCATCGGAATCGTCCTGGGTGCCATCGCCGGGTATGCAGGAGGCAAGGTGGACTTCTTCCTCATGCGCTTTGTCGACATTATGTACGGCCTGCCGTACATGCTGCTGGTCATCATCTTCATGGCCATTTTCGGTCGCAATATCATGAACCTCTTCGTTGCCTTGGCAATGGTCAGCTGGCTGACCGTCGCCCGCATGGTACGCGGCCAGGTCATGAGCCTGAAGAACAGCGAATACGTTGAAGCGGCCCGCAGCATGGGAGCTTCCACCGGACGTATCATTTTCCGCCACATGGTTCCCAACTCTCTTTCTGTCATTATTGTCTATTCAACGCTCAGGGTTCCCGCATTCATCATGCAGGAGTCCTTCCTCTCCTTCCTCGGTCTTGGAGTCCAGGCTCCGTATGCATCGTGGGGTTCCCTCGTTGGAGACGCCGTGAATGGTATGACACTCTATCCGTGGAAGTTGATCTTCCCGGCCATCGCCATGACCATCTTCCTCTTTGCCATGAACTTTTTCGGTGACGGCTTGAGGGATGCGTTCGATCCGCAAAGCAAGAACCAACTCTAGGAGGACACACATGAGTCTGAATACCGAAGCAAAGGTGGTCCTCGAAGTCAAGGACCTAAAAACATATTTTAAAACCGACGCCGGCATTGTAAAAGCAGTTGACGGAGTATCATTCACCCTGCACGAGGGAGAAACCTTGGGCATCGTAGGAGAGAGCGGAAGCGGCAAGAGCGTCACCAACCTCTCCATCATGCGCCTCATCCCCTCTCCTCCGGGAAAGGTGGTGGGAGGAGAAGCCCTCTTTGAGGGTGTTGATATCCTCAAGCTATCCGAACGGGAGATGCGCGAGATTCGGGGCAACAAGATTTCCATGATTTTCCAGGACCCGATGACCAGCCTCAATCCCTTCCTCAGGATTTCCACCCAGATGGTGGAGACCATCCGTCTGCATGAGAAGGACGTCTCCAAGCAGGAGGCTCTCAAGCGATCGATCGATATGCTCAAGCTGGTAGGCATCCCCTCGGCAGAGAAGAGAATCCAGAACTACCCCCACCAGTTCTCCGGCGGTATGCGCCAGAGGGTCATGATCGCCATGGCACTCTCCTGCAACGCACAAGTGCTGGTAGCCGACGAACCGACCACAGCCTTGGACGTCACCATCCAGGCCCAGATTCTTGAGCTGATCGACAAGCTGAGCACAAAAATGGGAACTGCTGTCATTCTTATCACCCACGATCTGGGTGTGGTGGCCGGTATGTGCGATCAGGTCTGTGTCATGTATGCAGGCAAGATTGTCGAAAAAGCAGCCACCGAAGACCTCTATGCAAGACCGTCTCATCCCTATACTGAAGGTTTGATCAAGAGTGTTCCGCGCATGGATACCACCAAGAAGGGCAACAGGCTCTTCTCCATCGAGGGGCAACCGCCTAACGTCATCGACCTGCCTCCCTGCTGTCCCTTCCACCCCCGCTGCCACAAGGCGATGGAAGTATGCCGACATGCATATCCACCGGTAAAGGATTTGGGAAAAGGACACGAAGTTGCCTGCTGGCTGTACAGCGATGAAGCAACAAAAGCCAAGGCATTGAAAGAGGCGAACGTAGAGGAGAAGGCAACATGAGCACACCAAAGAAACCCCTTTTGGAAGTCAGGGACCTTAAGCAGCACTTCCCCATAACCAGCGGCTCCCTTCTTCAGAAGCAAGTCGGAGCCATTCGTGCCGTCGACGGTATCTCTTTTGACGTATACCCCGGAGAAACGCTGGGTATCGTAGGAGAGTCCGGTTGCGGCAAATCCACCACCGTACGTTCAATCGCCCAGCTCTATAAGCCCACCAGCGGCAGCGTTGTATTCAACGGTGTCGACTTGGTCAAGGCCGATCAGAGAACCATGCTTAAAGCAAGACGCGACATCCAGATGATCTTTCAGGATCCCTACGCGTCCCTCGACCCCCGCATGACGGTCAGGTCGATCATCGCAGAACCTTTGGTGATTTATAATAACCGAAAATTGCTGGAGAAGCCGCTCTCTTCCCTGGATATCGAACGCAAGGTCGAGAATCTCATGGAGCGCGTAGGACTGAACAAGGCATTCAAGAACCGCTATCCGCATGAGTTCAGCGGCGGCCAGCGACAGAGAATCGGCATCGCGCGCGCCCTTGCACTGAACCCGAAAATCATTCTCGCCGACGAGCCGGTATCTGCCTTGGACGTTTCGATCCAGTCCCAGATTTTGAACTTGCTTGGTGATTTGCAGAAGGAGTTCGGCCTTACGTATATCTTCATCGCCCATGACTTGGCGGTAATCCAGCACATCTCCACCCGTGTTGCGGTAATGTATCTGGGAAAGATTGTAGAGATCAGCGATGCTGTGCGCTTGTATGACAATCCGCTGCACCCCTATACGACCGCCCTGCTCAGTGCAGCCCCGATTCCCGACCCGAAGGTGGAGCGGGAGCGAAAACGCATCATCCTCACCGGCGATGTACCATCCCCGGACAAGGAGCGCAATGGTTGCTACTTCTACGACCGTTGTCCCAAGAAGATGCCGTGGTGCTCATGCCATATCCCTCCGATGTTCGACATCGAGGACAAGCACCAGGTCGCCTGCTGGCTCTACGACAAGGATGACCGCAGCAAGGTGAGTATGGAAGAGGCCCAGGCTGACGCCAACAAGAGCAAGTAAGTGTTGAAAAGCCACCCGATCGGGTGGCTTTCTCCTATCAGAGATCCTTGTAGGAAACCTTGAGATCCAAATCACGGGGCCTGTCCACATACATCGGAAGGCCCGAGACTGCAGCGATGGCCTGCAGTGCTGATTCGGTTCTGCCTCCGGAGGTTTTCTCTGCAATGATTTCAATCGTCCTGACCTGGTCGTCCTTCAGCTTGAGGGAAAGAACCAGCATCGCCTTCAGACGCCGCTTGGTTGGTTTTGCATCCTTATCACTGCTTCCTCTGACAAAGTGCGTTAGCTCCAAACGCTCCACTTCAGAGAATGAAAACGTCTCACGCTTGCAGATCCAAGCAAACCCATAGATGCTTGTAACCGTATTGTCCTGCGTATTGAAGTACCAGCTGTCGCGATAGAGCGTACCTGCAAGGCTGAGCAGCAGGAGTATCGGAATATGGGGCATGGTACTCAGTCTGACACCCTCCGAAAGGTTCAGTGACAAGCCCCAAATGAGAAACAAGGTAAATACTAAACACAAGATGTGAAATGTACGGGTTATTCCATACACAATTCCATCGTGTTTGATAAAGGTTGTATGTCGTATCATGCAGCACCTCGCAATATCATATCAGTATACTGTATTTGCTTCCTTCGGTCAGGGGGAGTACCCATAATTATGTATGCAAAAAATGCATAAATTCATCCTTTATTATCCACTCCAAGCCCGTTTTCAGCCAAACCTATTTGCGTTTTCTCTTGATTCATGGTTTAATGTGATTTAAGCTAAGTTGAACGTTTACACTTAGAACTACAAGGAGATATGTCTATGAAGAAATTTCTGGCTATCATGCTTTGCGTCCTGCTTGTAAGTGCCCTCTTTATTTCCTGTGGAAAGAAAGAAGCACCTGCACCGGCCGCAACCACGACGCCGGCACCCGCAGCTCCTGCAGCTCCGGCCGCTCCGGCTCCCGCTCCTGCTGTAACCGCCACCCCGGCACCGGCTCCTGCCGCACCGGCACCGGCTCCTGCAGCTGTGGCTAAAGATGAAGTCGTATTCCGCATTACCAATGGTGCAGAACCCGAATCCTTGGATCCAGCCCTCATTCAGGGTGTTCCCGAGCACAGAATTTTCGAGGCTCTCTTCGAAGGTCTGGTAGCAAACGATCCTGTGACTGCCCTTGCAGTTCCCGGTGTTGCTGAAAGCTGGGAATCCAATGAAGACGGAACCCAGTATACCTTCAAGCTTCGCAAGAACGCTGTCTGGTCCGATGGCACTCCCATCACCGCCCATGACGTCGTATACAGCTGGCTGAGGATTTTGGATCCCGCAACCGCTGGTCCTTATGCCTGGTTCCCCTGCATGTTCCTTGCCGGTGCAACCGAGTTCAACGCTGGAGAGGCTGGTCCTGAGGCTGTCGGTATTCGCGCCCTTGACGACTACACCTTCCAGATGGACCTCATCGGACCGCTTCCGTATGCAGTCGATGCCCTGACCCACTACAGCTTCGCAATCGTTCCCAAGCACGCAATCGAGAAGTTCGGCGCCGCTTGGACAGATCCCGCCAACTTCGTCGGCAATGGTCCGTTCGTGCTCACCGATCGTGTTGCACAGACCTCCATCACCGCTTCCAAGAACCCGAAGTACTGGGATGCCGATGCAGTAAAGCTTGACAAGGTCATCTTCTACTCCTCCGACAGCGATACCACCAACTACAACATGTACCTCAATGGTGAGATTGACTGGGCAACCAACGTTCCCCCAGATCAGCTCAACGCCGCACAGATGCGCGACGACTTCCAGCTCGCTCCGCAGCTTGCAACCTACTACTATGTCTTCCAGACTGAAGTAGCCCCGATCAACAACGTACTCGTCAGAAAGGCTCTCTCCTATGCTGTCGACCGCGAAGCTCTGGTTGAAGGCGTAACCAAGGCCGGACAGATTCCTGCCTGGGGTATTGTTTCCCCGATGGCCGGATATCCCGGACTTGAATTCCCGTTCGAGACCCAGGCTGAGGCTATCGAGATGGCTCAGGACATGCTTGCACAGGCTGGATATCCCAACGGTGCAGGTTTCCCGACCGTTTCCATCCTCTACAACACCAACGAGGGTCACAAGCAGATTGCTGAGTTCATTCAGCAGGAATGGAAGAACAACCTGGGCATCAACGTAGTACTTGAGAACCAGGAGTGGCAGACCTACCTCTCCAACCGTAACGAAGGCAACTTCCAGATTGCCCGCGCCGGATGGGTTGGTGACTACCAGGATCCGAACACCTTCCTCGACATGTTCCTTACCGGTGCCGGCATGAACGGCGGCAAGTATTCAAACGAGATTTATGACGTCCTGATCAACGAAGCAGCAAGAATGCCCGCCGGTGAAGACCGCTACGGCGTCTTGATGACCGCTGAGGACATCATGATCAACGAAGACCAGGCTCTCATGCCTCTCTACTACTACGTAACGATCAACATGATCGATACCAACAAGTGGGGCGGATGGCACAACAACACCATGGACTACCATCCGGTCAAGGACATCTACAAGAAGTAGTTGTTTATTCACAGTATTTTCGGTCCCCGGGATTTCCCGGGGATCTTCTTTTTGCCATCACGTTCCTTGACATTCAATGACACTCTTCCTAGAATTATTTCAGGCTGGGAAAAGCGGACAAGGAGGGCTCTCATGTTCAGCTGTCAGGCACACTCGCCTAGGTTGCTGGTTTTTATAGCCCTGCTTTATTATCTCTTAAGCTCACCCATGCAACACACTGCAGACAGCCCTTTGAAGGCGACAACTGAAAACACCCCTTTCCGTCTACAAGCCGCCACACAAATCGTACAGCAGGATCTCATCAGCGAAACTACAGCACAAGCATATTCCAGCAGGGCGAGAGTAATCCGGGAATTTTGGGTGGGGGCAGCCTCTGTTGTACCAGGAATCGCTGTAGTGGTCGGGCATACCAAGAATGAACAGTTTGCAGATGGCATTCCCTCCACCTGGGATTTTATTTTGCCATGCATGCATGACCGGGATGGAAAGAAACGCTGAGCCTTGTTGATTTGCAAAGGCGGGCCGAAAAGCCTGCCGTCCTTCAATCTTCGGTGCACAGCACCCTACAAGGTAGGTTTTTACATGATTACCATCATTGAGCTATTTGCAATAGCAACTTCAGTACTCGCATTCGGAATGGCCCTCTGGCTTTATACATGGGTCAAGGCTCAACCTGCGGGCAATAAAAAACTAGAAGACATCGGAGCATACATCCAACAAGGCGCCAATACATTCCTGAAGCGAGAGTACTCGATACTCTCCCGTTTCGCCGGGGTCATCGCCATCCTCATTCTCCTCTTCATCCCTACTCCGATTTGGAAGGGTTCGATGCAGAATATCGTCATGGCAGTTTCGTTTCTCATAGGTGCCACCTTTTCCGCCCTTGCAGGCAAGGTCGGCATCCAGGTAGCGACCATAGCCAATCGCAAAGCCGCTGCAGCATCGCAAACCGGCATCAAGTTTGCCTTCCTTGCAGGCTTCCGAGGAGGGGCTGTCATGGGCATGGCGGTCGTCGGCACCAGTTTACTGGGCGTGACTGCCGTTTTCATGATCGCAGGAGATGCAACCGCCATCCTTGGATTCAGTTTCGGAGCAAGTTCGCTTGCCTTGTTTGCGAAAGCCGGTGGCGGCATTTTCACCAAGACTGCAGACATCAGCGCAGACCTCGTCGGCAAGGTTGAGCTCGGAATACCCGAAGACGATCCAAGAAATCCGGCCGTCATCGCAGATAATGTCGGGGATAATGTGGGAGATGTGGCGGGAATGGGTGCCGATTTGTTTGACTCCAATGTCGCCAGCATGGCAGCCGCCCTGGTCATGGCACTCTACCTTGACGGCGTCGCTTCCACCAATAATGTCACCATCGTATTTTGTTATGCAGCCCTTGGGCTTTTGGCATCCATCATCGGAGTAGGAACGGCGAGAATGGGAAAGCTTGGCAATCCCAACCATGCCTTGAGCAGCAGCACGTATGTAACTACCGCCTTGTATGTGATTTTCACGGCCGTTGCAACGCTTGTCCTGGACTTCTCCTGGCGCATATGGGCGGCGGCGATCATCGGACTTGGCGTGGGTACCATCATCGGAATAGCCAGTGACTATTTCACCAACGATGAGAAGCATCCCGTCCACCATGTAGCCAAAGCTTCAGAAACAGGACCGGCGTTCACCATTCTCGGGGGCGTTTCCTATGGACTTCTAAGCGTGCTTCCCGCCATGGCCGGGATTGCGGTTGCAGCATTGGCGGCATACCTGGTTTGTGCCCCCCTGGGCCCCGGGTATGCCATGTTCGGTATATCCATGGCTGCGGTGGGCATGCTTTCCATCGTGGGCATGATCATCTCCAACGACGCCTACGGCCCTATTGTCGACAACGCAAGGGGTCTGGTTGAAATGGGAGGCTTGGGGGAGAGAGCCCTCAGGATAACCGACTCCCTGGATAGCGCCGGCAACACCGTCAAGGCGGTGACAAAAGGCTTCGCCATCGCCGCCGCCGGGCTGACGGTCATCGCCTTGCTGGGAGCTTTCATGGCTGAAGTCAACGATGCTGCCAGAGCCTTGGGAATGGGTGAACAATTCTTGAGTGGCTTCGATCTCATGAATCCATTGGTTTTCTTCGGCCTCTTGATCGGTGCAGCAATTCCGGCAGTCTTTTCAGCCATGTTGATATTGGGAGTTGAAAGAAATGCACAACGCATGATAGATGAGATCCATCGCCAGTTCTTGACTATCGAAGGATTGAAGGAAGGCCGGGAAGGAGTACTTCCACAATACGATCGATGCATCGATATTGCAACCATCGGGGCTCTGAAAGAGTTGATACCCGCAGGCCTCATGGCAATCATTGTTACATTGTTGGTAGGTTTCATCGGGGGAGTGCAAGCCATCGGAGGTTTCTTGACGGGAAACATCGTCAGCGGCCTGCTTTTGGCTCTCTTCATGTCCAACAGCGGAGGGCTCTGGGACAATACCAAGAAATACATCGAGTCAGGAAAATTTGGAGGACGCGGCTGTGACGCCCATAAGGCCGCCGTCGTAGGTGATACGGTGGGAGACCCCTTCAAGGATACTGCCGGTCCCTCGATCAACACACAGATCACCGTGGTGTCGCTGATCTCCTCGCTGATGTCTTCGGTATTCCTTACAGCATCATTGTTCTGATTTAAAAAAATCAACGGAGCAGGCCCATATACGAGGGTCTGCTCTCGTTTTAACTGGACTGATCGAGCGGTGTTCGGTATAGTTTTACAGAAGCAGGAGGAGCGAGCATGCAAGTATTTGACCTTCGAAGCGATACGATTACCAAACCCACCCTTGAGATGAGACAGGCCATGGCCGCCGCCGAAGTCGGTGATGATGTCTATCGGGAAGACCCAACCACGACCAAGCTTGAAAAACTGGCTGCCGAGCTTACCGGGAAAGAACGGGCCCTCTTTGTCTCCTCCGGATGCATGGGCAACCTCATCAGCCTGTACATCCAGGCTGGAAGAGGCAAGGAAGTGCTGTGTGCAAGCAACAGCCACATCATCCAGCATGAGATAGGTTCCATCGCAGCAATCGCCGGAGCTCTTCCGATCACCATCAATGCACCGCGAGGCGTGCTCAATGCCACCGACCTCCATTCCTTGGTGAAACAAGGTGCGTACGACATGGCCACTACCGCTCTGATCGAGGTGGAGAATACCATCGGAGGATACTGCTACCCACTTGAAAACCTTGAAATGATCAAGGATTTTGCCTCAACCCACAACCTCAAGGTCCACATGGATGGAGCCCGAGTCTTCAACGCACAGGCAGCCACCGGCATCCCGGTAAAGACCTATGCCAAGTATGCCGATACCATCACCTTCTGCCTCTCCAAGGGTCTGGGGTGTCCGGTGGGAAGCATGCTCTGCGGCACCAAGGAGTTCATCTCCCAGGCACTTACCGTACGCAAGCTGCTTGGAGGCGGCATGAGACAAACCGGCATACTCGCTGCAGCGGGACTCTATGCCCTTGAGCATCATGTCGACCGCCTGAAGAACGACCATGCACATGCGAAGGCGATCGCCGATACCCTGGTGAAAACAGGGTGGGCCGACGTGGATGTCCAGGGAGTCCAGACAAACATCATATTCTTCACCGTCCCCACTTTCAATGCACAAGATGTAGTGAAACAGCTTGCGCGTATCGGTATTCTGGCTAACACCGAAGGGGAGACCGTACGACTGGTAACCAACCTTGACTTGAGCGATGAGGATACCCAAAGCGTCTGCTCGCTCCTCGCCTCGTTCAATCCCGAGGTCCTCGCATGAAAACAACACTCATCTGCTTTTCAGGAACAGGCAACAGCTACTACATCGCAAAGCGTCTTGCCTCTGAACTCGGAGACAGCCAAATCCTGATGATACCTCATCTGATGCAGAACCAGGAGTTCGAGCTCACCGAACAGGTCGGTTTCGTATTTCCCGTCTACAAGGGCTTTCCTCCCAATCTGGTAACCCATTTCATCCAGGAAGTCTTTGCAAAGCAGGACCTGAGCCCGATAAAATACCTCTTTCAGGTAGCCACCCGCTATATGTTCCAGGCCTATACCTTCCAGGCGATGGATGTAGTACTCAAGGAAGCGGGAGCGCTCACCAGTTATGTCAACCACGTTGTCATGCCTGACGGATATGTGCCGTTGCTGTCAGCTCCCACTGAGGCCAAGATCGACGAGCTCTACACAAAAGCCGACCGGAAAATTGCGCAAATCGCCGAGGACGTCAAGCAGGAACAGATCAAGCTGCCGTTCCGTCCTCCTTTCAGCCGCTTGGCGATCAACCATTTCATGGTGCCCATCCATCGATCCTTCATGGACACAGCCCTTGATTTTTCCGTCACCGATGCCTGCATTTCCTGCGGCCTGTGCTATCGCATGTGCCCTTCCTTCAACATCGAGATGGTTGACGGCAAACCTGAATTCGACAGGGCCTGCACCGGGTGCCTGGGCTGTTACCACCGCTGTCCTGCCCAAGCCATTGTATTCAAACAAAAGGTGAAAAGCGGAAGGTATCCCAACCCCCGCTCAACCTACACCGTGGAGTACCGCACCTGATGCTGTATAATTTTGATCGTTCGATCGACCGCCGACCCACCCTTTCGGTTAAATGGAACAAGGAAGCCATTAAAAGCTTGTGTGGAAATCCTGATGCAGAACCTTTTTGGGTCGCAGATATGGACTTTTCGGTTGCATCCGAAGTAACGCAAAAAGCACGCATTCTCAGCGACCATGCCATCTATGGCTATCCGCATGCAACAAACCAACGCCAGGTATTCTGTTCCTGGGCCAAGAAACGTCATCTGCTGGACCTCCAGCCGGGCCAGGTAGTCATCAGTCAGGGAGTTCTCACCAGCATTGCAATTCTGGTGGAGTTGCTGAGTGCCGAGGGTGATGGCATCATTATCCCCCTTCCGGCTTATCAGCCGTTCATCAGGATTGTGAACAACCTGCAGCGCACGATGTTGGGCTGGCCCTTGCTATATGATCAGGACACCCATACGTTCAGCCTCGATTGGCCTCTGTATGAAGAGCTGTGCAAGAGAGCTAGAATCCTGATCTTCTGCTCCCCCCACAACCCCTCGGGCATGGTGTTCGGTCATCAGGATTTAATCCGCCTGTGTGAAATCGCCAAGCAAAACAATGTAGTCATCATCAGCGATGAGATTCATGCAGACCTGAGTTTTGAAACCCACCTCACCCTTCTTGAACCGGCAAGGCAGGTCGGCTGTGAAGCCGTTGTTTGCATGGCTCCCTCCAAGACCTTCAACATCGCCGGAGAGCACTACTCGGTAACGTTATTCAACTCCAGTGAACTGAAGAAACGATTCGTGACCCGACTTGAACAGCTTTTTCTCTCCACTCCGTCCCTTGTTGCCACCACTCTCGCCCTCGCTTCCTATGAGAGCGGTGGGAAATGGCTTGAAGAACTGCTTGTATATCTGCAAAAGAATGCAGACCTCATAGAGAAAACCCTGCAAAAGGAAGTACCGTCCGTCGTCTTCCTCAAACCCAGGGCTTCCTTCATCGGCCTGCTTGACTGCTCGGCAATACTCCACCTCGTGGAGCGCGACGCCCAAGAGCATCCCGAGCTCTACGACAGTTCGGCAAGCGCCCAAGGGGGGCTGCTCTCCCGGTTCTTCGGCCAGCGTGCAGGTCTTGCCTTCAACGACGGGACATGGTTCGGAGGGGAGGCATACCGCCGGTTTGTCCGCTTGAACTTCGGCACCCAACGTTCAAATATTGAACGCGCACTGTTGCACATCAAACAAGCGGTGGCTTTCTTGGAGACGACCTACCGCTGAAAGGGAATCAGCGGGGCAAGCGACTTGGCCAGGAAGGAAATCCCTTTCTGGTCGGGATGCAGGAATTGGTCGTCGTAGGCATCACGAAGCGAGAGGGAGAGCCCGTCAGCCACTTCAACAGCGGCAAAGCATCTGGTCGCCTGTATCAGAGCCTGGGTGAGCTCCTTGAAGCTGCCCATCCTCTTGTTCTGCAGGATGTCGGTCCGATAAAGCGGCGTCAGCAAGAGCACAGGAACCTTGGGATAGAACTTACGGATGCGTCCCAGCAGGGCGAACATCTCACCGCGGATTTCGGCAAGGTTCTCCCGTATCGTCCAGTCATTGGTACCTACAGAGAGTAAAATCGAGGCAACAGGCGCCTCAAGCTCCAACTTCTGCACCACCTTGGCGTTGATCATCGCCCCGGCAAGCCCTTGGTTTATCACCTGTACTCCCAGCTGGTTGCCAAGCAGAGTCGCCAAATTCTGTGACGGGTGGTGGATTCCCACTCCTTGGACAATGGAGTCTCCCAGCAGAAGCAGGGTCTTTGTGTGTTTGGAGATAGGTTTTACCTTCCCTTCCACTTTTACACCAACTTGGTGGTGCAGAGGCAGATGGATTGCAATCTCCCGACCTGCTTGAAACACAAGTGGACCGCTTACGAGCGGATGCTCCTCCCTCTTTCCATCGATGCTTACATCGATTGTCTCAAAAAGGTCCAAGGGCCTGCCATACAAGGCTGCAAAGTCGAGCACATTGTCCCCTTGTTTTGCAAGCAGGGACTGGTTGTAGCGCTTGATGTGCACTGTCGTTTCGCTTTCAGTAACAAACCGAAGACAGATCGAGGCACTGGTCTTGGCCATCGCCCGATAGAGCGGATGGGAGTTGAACGGCTGTCCGTCACTGTCGTTGAACCGAAGAAACTGGACATAGCCATCTTCAAGAATTCGATGGGAAACGGCATTGTGAGCCAGCTCAAAGATCAAGGAGTGTTCGTTTTCCATATACCTCTTCCCAGTTTGTGGTGAAATCGTGGACGGCCTTGGTGATGGAGGGCATGGACAAGCCGGTACAAAGCAACGAGTAGGGAACCGTACAGCAGCTGGCCCCGCTTGCATAGGCTGTGGTGATCTCATTTATGTTCTTGAAGCTTGCTGCAAGGACCTGGCAGCTGGTGCTGTTGGCCCACAGCAGCGAGCTCAGCTCCTTGATTACCTTCGCCGCATCGATATCGATGTTCAGCATCCGGTTGTAGTAGACGGCAAGGTATCGCGCCCCGCTGAGCATGGCGAGGATGCCCTGCAGCGTCGTATAGATTGCAGTCGCTGTAATATTGACCCCTTTCTTGGAGAGAATGCGGATTGCTTCAAGCCCCTCCTGTGTGACAGGAATCTTGACGAAGGTGGAAGGTCCGAGCAATGAGACGATCTTCTGTGCTTCAGCCATGATTGAGGTGCAATCGGTACTGACCACCTGCACATGCAGGCTCCGGCTCTCACCGATGAGCTCCCTGATTTTTCTCATATGGACAAAGAAGTCAACGCCGCCTTCGGCTTTGATGATGGTTGGATTGGAAGTCACCCCGCTGATGGGATAGGTCGCAAGGCCTCTCTCGATTTCAGCAAGATTCGCAGTATCAAGCATAAGTTCCATGGCATACCTCTACAGCCATCATGCCACAGATGCAAGGCAGGGGGGAAGTATCAGAAGCGTAGTTTCTTCGAGCGGAATTGGCTTGGCGTCATTCGATACGCCCGTTTGAACAGGCTGTAGAAACGATGAATGGAACCGAAACCGCACTGCTCGCTGATCTGGGTGATGGTGGCATTGGATTGCTTGAGCAACAAGCAGGCCTGCTCCAGCTTCTCTGTGGTTATCTCCTCCCAGATTGTACGCTTGCGGTACCGGCGGAAGCGCATCTCCAGTGCGCGTCTGCAAATCGTCGCTTCATCGGCCACGTCACTGGCTGTCAGACCCGAGGTGGCCCGGGCCTTTATCAACCGCAACGCGTCGGCCACCTGCTCATCCTCGCAGAGTACCAGACGGGTGCTCTCGCGTTCGGTCACCGGGCCTGGTGCAATTCGCCGGATATGCATCCCGCTCTGCCTTCCGCCAAGCATCGCATCGAGCATCGCCGAAGCTTCATAGCCGATGGTCTTGCAGTCAGGTTGGATGCTGGAAATCGAGGGACTGGCCAGCTCGCAGAGCAGTGTCTCGTTGTCCACCCCCAGCACCATGACCTCGATCGGTATGTTGATCGAAAGCCGCTGGCAGGCAAGCTCGACCTTCATGGCCGAAAGGTCGTTGCAGCAGAACAAGCTGATGGGCTTTTTCAGTGTCTGCAGCCATGCATCCAGCTCCACTGATGGTTCGTACAGCTGTCTCCACCACCCAAGCGGCCGGGAGAAGGAGACAATATCGGATGGGTTCATACTCACGCTGCTGGCAAATCCCACAAAACGCTCCCGGGCCCAATGCACATGGTCGACTCCGCACCACCCGACGTTCTTGCTGCCAAGTTTCTTCAGGTAGGTACCGGCGCTCACCCCCGTCTGGTAGTCATCGTTGCGTACCTGGCTGAACAGCTTCAGAGATGATGAGCCGGCAATATCAACTACAGGAATCCCAAGCGAAGCACAAAAGAGTGCTTCCTGGTCGTCCTCGATGCGGGCGATCAGGGCATCGCACTCCGACAAAGCCTCCTGATCGAGGGAGAAGAACCACGGGCCTTGCCCCCTGACCTGCCAATCACCTTTGGCCCTCGCATACTGCACCACCCCGCTGGCAACAGCCATGTCATAGCCGTCCTGAAATCGAAGCTTCAAACCAATTTGTTTCATCAGTGGAGAGTGTACCATACTATTCGCAAAACGATACATCTTTTTCGCATATCAAGCATTGCATAATCAGAGAAACCCCGTATGCTTGTAATGAGGAGGAACGCATGAGCCACACAACCATTACCATTCCCGCTACCGGTGCAGAAATGCCGGTGATAGGAGTAGGAACCTTTGGCAGCGACCATGTCAGTGCCAGTGAAATGGCCCAGGCAGTCAAGCTTGCCTTGGAAATCGGATATCGCAACATTGACTGTGCCAGCGTCTACGCCAACGAGAAAGAGATCGGACAGGTGCTCCATGAGAGCAACATTCCCAGAAAGGAACTTTGGATCACGAGCAAAGTCTGGAATGACATGCATGGGAAAAAGAATGTCATTGCTTCGGCAAAACAGAGCCTACGCGACCTGCGCCTCGATTACCTCGACCTGTATCTGGTCCATTGGCCGTTTCCCAACTACCATCCCCCCAAGTGCGATGTCACCAGCCGCAGTCCCGATGCAAGGCCTTACATCCATGAAGAGTTCATGGAAACATGGCAGGGCATGGAGGAATTGGTCAGGGAGGGCTTGGTCCGTCATATCGGAACCAGCAATGTGACCATACCCAAGCTTGAACTGCTCTTGGGTTCTTGTTCCATCAGGCCTTCGGTCAACGAAATGGAGTTGCACCCCTGCTTTCAGCAGAAAGAGTTCAGGCAGTACCTCGCCATGCAGAACATCATTCCCATCGGATACAGTCCACTGGGCTCTCCCAACAGGCCCGAACGGGACACCACGGCGGAGGACGTTGTGGATATGGAGCACCCGATCGTGCTCGAGCTTGCCAGAAAGCACAACGTCCATCCGGCGGCCGTCTGCCTGAAATGGGCACGGGGCAACGGTATAGTTCCCATTCCCCAGTCCACCAAGGAGAGGAACCTGAGAAGCAACCTGGAAAGCGTTCTAGGCGAGCCGCTGAGCAAAGAAGAACTCATGCTGCTTGAACGTGCCGATTGCAACAACCGCCTGATCAAGGGGCAGGTGTTTTTGTGGAATGAAGCGGAATCATGGCATGACCTATGGGACGAGGATGGAACCATCCCCTGCCCTGAGAGCTATCGTAAAGGAGGAGCACGATGACCAAACGTATGATGAAAGGGGCAATGCTGCCGGGCAACAGCACCGTGGCATTTGCAGAGTATGAGATACCCAAGCCGGGACACGGCCAGGTATTGGTAAAGACCAAGTGCACTACCATCTGCGGAAGTGATATCCGCTGCATCTACCGCGAGCACCTCGGCAAAGGCCCGGAGGGCTATCAGAATGTGATCGCCGGTCATGAACCCTGCGGGCAGATCGTCGAGGAAGGCGAAGGGCTGAAGCGCTTTAAAAAGGGCGACCGCGTCATCGTCTACCACATCAGCGGCTGCGGTGTCTGCCACGAGTGCCGCCAGGGCTTCATGATCAGCTGCACCAGCGACAAGCGAGCAGCCTACGGCTGGCAGCGCGACGGCGGCATGGCCGAGTACCTGCTTTGCGACGAGAAGGACCTGGTCCTGCTTCCCGATGAACTCAGTTATGCCGACGGGGCCCAGGTCGCCTGCGGATTCGGTACCGTCTACGAGGCAATCGAGAAAATCGGGGTCAGCGGCAACGATGCAGTGTTGGTAGTAGGTCTGGGTCCGGTTGGATTGGCCGCCCTCATGCTGGCAAAGGCGATGGGAGCGAACAAGCTCATCGGCATCGAAGGGCAGAGTGCACGCATCGAACTGGCAAAGAAGCTGGGGCTGGTGGACCACGTCTTCACTCCTTCTGATGAGAATGTTGCTCAGGTGAAGGCAGTTACCGGCGGCCATGGTGTCGAACGGGCCTTCGACTGCTCGGCCAGCGACCCAGGAAGGGCCACGGCGATCAAGGCAACCCGCAAGTGGGGAAGGATTGCATTCGTCGGCGAAGGTGGAACGGTCCACTTCAATCCCAGCGAAGACATGCTGCACGACCAGAAAACCATCTACGGCAGCTGGGTTACCAGCATCTGGAAGATGGAGGACTTGGTGGAAAGATTGGTACGTTGGAACATCCACCCCGAAGACCTTATCACCCACCGCTTCCCCCTGGACAAGGCTGATGAAGCCTATGCCCTGATGGCCAGCGGAGCGTGCGGCAAGGTGGCTGTCTGTTTTGACGAGGAGCTTCCTAACTGAAGACCTTGTTGAATCGGGGGGAGTGGTCATACAGGGAGGCTTTGAGTTTCCCGTCGGTGACAATCCCCCCGTTCTCTTTCATCACATGGATGGAGGGTTCCAGTACAATGGTAGCAGGAAACCCTTCCCTATCCCCTTCCATCCGTCGGATCAGAAGCTGGGCGGCAGCCTCTCCGATAAGATCCAGCGGCTGGGCGACTGCATAGTGGCAGAACTGCAGCAGCGGGGCATAGTAGAGATAATCGAATGTGGCGAAGGCCATACTGTTTCGTATGTGTTTGCTCTCATGCGCCATCAAGTAGCTTGTGGCCCCGATATGAACCATGTCATTGACCATGAAGAATGCATCAGGGCACCCTTCCATCGAAAGGGCTTGCTTCATCAGTGTGTAGCCGGCTTTCTGTGTCATACCACCCAGAAGGATGAATTGCTTCTCAACCTCCAGGGAATGAGCTTTCATTGCATCCAAAAAACCATGCAGACGTTCCACCGAAGTGTGTACATGTGCATCACCACCAAGAAAACCGATACGTGTACGTCCCTCCCGAATGAGGGCCGAGGTGACATCAAAGGCTCCCTTGCGGTTGTCGGTAAGGATTACATCACAGCCCAGACCCTCTATCTTGCGGTCGATCATTACAAACGGCGTGTTTGAGAGCGGGGGTGTCGCGAAATGATCTCCCACATCGCTGACAGGAATGACCACCAAACCGTCCACATTTCGCTCCAACAGCAAGGAGAGCTTGCGCTTCTCCTCAATCACCGAGTTCTCGGAGCTGCAGACCAAGAGAGCATAGCCAAGAGGGCCGAGCAGATGTTCCAGCTGTTCAACGATCTCGGTGAAAAACGTGTTCGAAATTTCAGGAACCATGATCCCGATGCTCTTTGTCACCTTGAGCTTGAGGGATCTGGCAACAGCGTTGCGCTGATAGTGCAGCATGGTTACAGCCGAGAGAACCTTCCGCTCCGTCTCAGGATTCACCACACCAAGCTTGTTCAACACCCTGCTTACCGTAGCAATGGAGACACCAGCCAACTTGGCAACGTCCTTGATGGTTGCTGTCTCTCTATTGCTCATTCAATACCCCTTCGCTAGCTTCTGCGAGCGTATTTTTTCATATCAAAGTAGACGGCCACGATGATGATGAACCCTTTTACCAACTGCTGGTAGTAGCTGTCCACCCCGAGGAAGGACATACCGTAGTTGATGAGGCCCATGGTGAAGACACCGACCATCATTCCGCTGACAGAACCTACACCACCACTTTGGGAAACCCCACCGACGGTTACGGCGGCAATGGCATCCAACTCCATGCCGTTGGCGGTAAGCGAGTTGGCAAGACCCAGGCGGCTGGCAAGCAGTGTACCAGCAATACCATATAAGATTCCAGCATAGGTGTAAACCATCATCAAATCACGCTCGACATTGATGCCTGATACACGCGCAGCCTGTGCGTTGCCGCCGATGGCATAGAAATGGGTACCCTGCCTGGTATGCTTGAGCACCACCC
>WARQ01000074.1_pt1 | contig 26504 bp, 25 predicted proteins | sample 4769161 | NCBI WGS metagenome assembly WARQ01 (sample SAMN08893024, study PRJNA449175) | gut metagenome | isolation source: rumen sample fed with dry roughage | host: buffalo | place: India: Nagpur | collected 2016 | reverse complement strand
CCTACCGTTACGGCCCTTGTCCATGGTATACTCACACCTATGAAACTCAAAGATATTCTTGCATGTGTTGATGGGAAACTCGTCTGCGGAGAGTCCCATCTGGAAGATGAAGTGATGAGAGGCTTTGCCAGCGACCTTATGAGCGATGTCCTGACCATTTTGGAGGATGACATCATCCTCATCACCGGCTTGTCCAACAACCAAGCCATCAGAACAGCGGAGATGAGCGACATCAGCAATATTCTCTTGGTTCGCAACAAGAAGCCGAGCCAGAGCATGATTGATATGGCGAACGAGCTGAACATCTCCCTCTCCTACACCTCCTTCTCCCTCTTCAAGGCAAGCGGACTGCTCTATGAACAAGGATTAAAGCCGGTATATTAGGATGCACCAAGAGTACCTCGTTCCAGCACAGGACTTCTCGGTGGCAGGGGTTGCTGCAAGCAATCTCAAACGGTTGCTCAAGCAGCTGAACATCCCACCCTTGACGATCAAGCGCATTATAGTCGCGGTCTTCGAGGCTGAAGTCAACGTCATAGCCCACTCCTACGGGGGGAGGATTCTCTGTGACTTCGAGGAGGACGAAATTCACGTGCAGGTCATCGACACAGGTCCCGGCATCCCCGACCTGGAACTGGCCATGACCGAAGGTTGGTCCACCGCCAGCGACGAAGTCCGCGAGCTGGGATATGGGGCCGGTATGGGACTGCCGAACATAGCAAAGAGCTGTGATGAACTCTCCATCTATACGAAAGCCGGCGATCATACACGCCTGAGCATGCTCTTCCGTCTCAAGGAGAAAGCATGAGCACACAGATTTTCCATCATGCCCTCTACATCGTCGAGCCTGCCTGCAAGGGGTGTACGCACTGCATGAAACGCTGTCCCACCCAGGCCATCCGTATAGCCAAAGGGAAAGCCCGTATAGACAACGATTTGTGCATCGAATGCGGCCAGTGCATGGCCGTCTGTCCGAACAATGCCATCGCCATCGAGCAGGATTCATTGTCCCAGCTTCAAGCCTATACCACCCGCGTGGCCATTATCCCGGCAGTTTTTTTCGCCCAGTTCGATGACTCGGTGACACTTGGACACATCACCGGTGCATTATATGCGCTTGGATTCACCCACCTCTATCTTGCCGAGACCGGTGTGGACATACTCACAGTCCTTGAGGCCGAGGACCAGGGTGCAGGACGCCCCTTGATCAGCAATTTCTGTCCATCGGTCCAACGCCTGATCCAAGTACGCTTTCCTCTCTTGGTGGACAACCTGAGCACTCTTCGCTCTCCCGCCCAAGTTACGGCCATGTTCGCCCGCAGTGAACTGCCGGGTTTGTCCGATGGCTTGGGAATCTTCTACTTCAGCCCCTGTGCTGCTAAAATCGCCCAATTCAAGACCGAAGGATCGGAGGAGCACCGACTCTTCGACGGCATCATCAACTTCGATACCGCCTACAATCTGGTCTGCACCCACCTTGCAAAGCATAAAGGAGAGATGCAAGAGGGAAAAAGCTCGTTCAGTTTCCCTGTCTGCACCCGCAAAGCCTTGCGGTGGAGTCTGGTCAAGGGACAGAGCTCGCATCACAGTGGACGTTGCCTGGCCGTCGATGAGATGCATAATGTCATAGAGTTTTTGGAGATTCTGGAAGACGAGCAGGATACAAACCTGCAGTTTCTGGAACTCGACGCCTGTGCAGAGGGGTGCGTCGGGGGAATCCTTACCGTCCGCAACCGTTTCCTTGCCACCGAACGGCTCAGACATTGGTCAAGCACGGTCCCCAAGCAGCTGGACCAGGACTTGTGTGAACGCATCCTCAAGCAGAAAAAGGCTTTCGAGAAAAACCTCAATCTGGAACCTGTGCTCCCCCTGCAGGTGCTGGGACTCGATACCGACCATGCAAAGGCCCTGCAGAAACTCCGCAAAGCCGAGCGCATTCTCGCCGCACTTCCGCTCATCGACTGCGGACTGTGCGGCAGCCCCTCCTGCAAGGCCTTGGCGGAGGACATTGCAAAAAGCAAGGCAAGCATCCGTCAATGCGCCGTACTCAAGCTCAAATCGGCCAAGGATCTCAACTCCCTGGCCCGTATTTGGGGTGAGCGGTCTACAGCGGCAGACGGACTGCAGGACGATCAAGCATAGGATGCTTCACCTTCTCTGCTTCCAGCAATTGCGAACCGGCCAGCACCACATAGGAATCCTCGGTCTTTGCCAAGTCCAACAACGCCTGGGCCCCTTTGTTCAGTTGCTCGCTATCCATACCCAGCAGCTGCTCCCTTCTCATATGCCTGAACTCGTCGCTGATGCCATAGAGCAACCGACGGAACGCAAGAATGGAGTCCTGACTGGGTGAGAGCGGTCTCAGTTCCGATCCGACGGTCGATATCAATGCATTCTCAATATGCTTTGCTTCGATACTCTGTGTAGCATACTTGGCAAGAATCCGCTTGAAATCACTGAGCGAGCCGATGATCCTGGGATCGCGATACGTGGAGAACACAAACATCTGTTCCATCACATCGGCATTCGCCGACACTCCGTACGCTCCGCCTTGGCCGCGGATAACCTCCCACAGGTCGTTGCCTGTGAGAATCTGACCGAGCAGGACCTGAGCGGCTTGTTCGTTGCTGCCTCGGGGACTGGTTCGCAGGGCATATGCTGCATAACTGACAGTGGAAGGCAGGCGATAGAGCTGCACCTCATGCACTTCGCCTCTGCTGACTTCTCCATAGCTCCGATTTTTTGCAATAATCGGGCCATTATCCTCAAAACCCGAGACAAAACGTTCCCAAACAGGAACCAAGGTCTCAACAATCTCCTCGTCACAGCCAAGGTGGTTGATCAATCGCTTTCGATTATTCAGCTTCTGCTGCAAGGCCCGCATCTCAACCGCCAAAGAGGGAAGATCGTCCTCGGTCAACGAATCAAGGAAGAACCATTGATGCAGACCCGAAAGCTGTTCTCCCTCGTATTGAATCGGACTGAAGACACTGGCTGCACATAAGGAAGCGTAACTGTGGGCGCTGTAGGTTATACTGTCGGCGAAATCGGTCTTATAGTTGTTCAAAACCTGCTTGATCTGCTTGATGTCATCGACCTTGGCCTCAAACAGCAGCCGCTGAATGAACTGCATCGCTTCCTCGAAATCCTCACAAAGCATCTTTGTCCTGCAGAGGAGAATCAAGACATCCTTGTCATTGCACGCCGATCCCATCTCTACAAAGAGATTGAAGTCCCCGGTCAGATGCTTGAGCTTGGTGGCAACCTGGACATAGGAAAGTTCTCCCATTCCGGTCATCTGCACCAAACGGGTATAGAACGGCAGCAACAGCAGCTCCCGCTCGGAAAAATCCTCGATATTCAAGCCGATATCGGCATAGACTATCTGATTGCAGAATTGTGACCTGATGAAGAGGTCCTGACCGGCAAGCTGTACATGCTCGTGCGTATTCGGCTTGATGGTGCTGGGAAGGTCGCTCAGATGAAGATACGGGACGGTTGCCAGAGCCTGGGGGGTATCGCCTTCCTGCTCAAAGCGTGCAAACCGCTCGTTCTGCAAGGCCAGCTGCTTCAGCCCCTTCTTTCCCAATTCATCCTTGATTTGATTGGCATATCGAGCAATCCCCTCGCTTTGTCGCTTCTGATGGTCGGCATCCCCTTTGACGGTGACCAGGCACCTATGAGGGTTGTCGATGAGATTGACCTGGATCCAATCCTCGAAATACCGTGGATTCTCTTCCAATTTCCGTTCGAGCTGCTCAAGCAGGGGTGCTGATTGGATGGTGGCGCTCGGCCCGAGGTCGAAGAGCCAGCCGCGCAGGCTTCGATTCAACGCCCTCAGCCCATTGGGGATGCCCCCGGGAATCTCAAGCTGCTTGAAGCGCGCACGCTTGAGACTGGAGGCGACCAAATCGCTGTCCAACCCTTCCTTAACGATGGCACAGAGTGCGTCCAAAATGCAATTCCGTGCTTGCTCAGCCTTATCGGCCTCAATTCCCTTGAAGCCTACAAGAAACGGCATCTGACGAAAGTCGGCGCTCATGCCGCTTTCAGATGAGATGTCCATACCGAGCTCACTGTCAAGCAATGCCTTGTACAAGGGAGCGGCGGGATTGCCGAGCAGGATGTCCACCAGCGTCGAAAGGGTGATCACCTCCAAGGAATCGGTCACCTCGCTGGTAGCCCAGGAAAGAACAACCGAGGAGCTCTCCTTGGTCTGNNCCTTCTTCCATCGGGCTGGTGAAGGTTACGCTGCGCTCCTGCTTCCAGCGCTGGGCGAGCTTGCAGGTGCTGTGTACATGCAGCGACCCGCGGGTCTTCAGGTATTCCTGGTCCAGATATGCAAGCTTCTCTCCGATCGGCAGATTGCCATATATAAAGAGTTTGCAATTGGATGGATGGTAGAACTGGCTGTAGAAGGAGAGAAACTGCTGGTAGTCGAGGCGAATGATCTGCTCGGGATTCCCTCCCGACTCGAACGCATAGGGAGTGTCGGGAAAGAGTGAACGGACACTGCTCTTACCGACTATCGAGTCGTGGTCCGACCCATCGCCGAGCATCTCGTTGTAGACCACCCCTTCAAAGCGGCAGGTCTCCCCGTCGGTGACCAGACGCACACCCTCCTGCCAGAAGGTCTCCTCACGCAAAAGCGGAGCGAATACGGCATCGGTATAGACGGAGAAGAGGTTGTCAAAGTCCTTCTTCAGCGGACTGGCCGCTGGATACAGGGTCTTATCCGGGTAGGTCATAGCGTTCATGAAGGTATTGGTGCTGCCCTTGAGCAACGCCATGAACGGGTCGCGCACCGGATAACGCTCAGAGCCTGCAAGCACGCAGTGCTCCAGGATATGAGCAATGCCGCAGTCGTTGCTCGGCAGCGTCTTGAATACATAGCTGAAGAAGAGCTCGCTGTCCTCATTGACCACCTGAAACACTTCCATATTGGTTTCAATATGTCGAAAAAGGTACCCGACACCCTTGTACTCCGGTAGGGTGGAAATCTCAACCAACTGAAAACCGGATAGCTCATCACCAAGGGCCCATTGCCGTTCGCTCATGCTGTATCGCTCCTCTGTAAAGAGGACACTAACACGAGTTCAGATGATTGACAACCCTGCCTCAAAGCTCTAGGTTTCTTCTATGCATACCATTGGACCCCACACCAGTATAGCAGGAGGGTTGGAAAACGCCCTTGTCAGGGCGCATGAGCTTGGCGCCAATGCACTGGGCATGTTCACCAAGAACCAACGGCAGTGGAAGGCCAAGCCGCTTGCCAGCGAAGAAATCGCTCTGTTTGTACAAACCTGCACGAAGCTGGGCTTCACGGCCGACCAGGTTCTGGTGCACGACAGCTACCTTATCAATTTGGCCAATCCTGATTCCCAAAAGCGCCAGCAGAGCCTGGAGGCCTTCATTGATGAGTTAAAGCGGGTGGAGCTGCTTGGACTGAAGCTGTTGAACTTCCATCCAGGCTCCCACCTCAACCAGATTGATGCAAAGCAGGCCTTGCGCCTGGTCGCCGAGAGTCTGGACATCGCCCTCGCCCAAACCGACCGGGCCATCGCCGTCATCGAGAATACGGCGGGCCAAGGCTCAAACCTGGGCTCGAATTTCGAAGAGCTTGCCTATCTCTATGAACAATGCACCTACAAGGACCGCGTTGGGTTTTGCATAGATACCTGCCACGCACATGCCGCCGGGTACGACCTCGGCAGCATCGAGGGCTTTGAGCAGGCCATCCAGCGGTTTGACAACCTGATCGGCCTGGATAAGCTCAGGGGCATGCATCTCAACGATGCAAAGGCACCCAGTGCAAGTCGACTCGACCGTCATGAAAGCCTTGGGAAAGGCACCATAGGATGGCCGACCTTCGAACACATCTCCTCCGATCCACGATTCGAGGGTATTCCTTTGGTTCTGGAGACCATCGACACACAATTATGGAACTATGAAGTAGCACGCCTGCGTCGGGGAACCGTATGAAACAGAACGTCTTTGACAAACCCGTCCTCTTCGGCCACAGGGGCTCCTCGTTCGATCATCCGGAAAACACATTGGCCAGTTTCGCTGCCTGTCTGGATCTGCAAATCGACGGCATCGAGCTCGATGTACAGCGGTGCAGGAGCGGAGAGGTGGTGGTCATCCACGACTTCGACCTCAAGCGTGTAGCAGGTTTGGACAGGCGCGTCGATGACCTGGACTATGAAGAACTCAAGAAGATCGATGTCGGCAATGGACAGAGGGTCCCTCTCTTTGAGGAGGTGCTTCAGCTCTGTCAGAACAAGGTGTTGTACGACATCGAGCTGAAAGCCGAGGCAGTCAAGAACCTCGGCTTGGAGCGGGAAGTCTTTGACCTGCTTGCAAAGACCGGGCTGCAGAAACAGGCCTTGGTGAGCTCTTTCAACCCGGTAAGCCTGCTGCGGTTCAAGCGTATCTGCAGAAACCGCATCCCTACCGCCCTCATCTACAGCGACTCACCTTCCGTTCCGAGCATATTGCGCCATGGTCAGGGAAGACATTTGGTGCGACCAACCTATCTCAAGCCGCCGAAGGAGCAGTTTGAACGGGCCCGGACGTGGAACTACCAACTTTGCACCTGGACTGTTGATGATCCCAAGGAAGCCGAAGTTCTGCTGGGCCAAGGCGCCATGGCCCTTATCAGCAATAATCCCAAAGCATTGCGTCAGTTGTTCAGCGCATGAACAGGTAGGCGCTGACCAAATAACTTGCTATCGAGCCGAAGCGAAGGAAGGCCGCCTCGCGAGCTTCCTCCATCGTCGAACCCGAAGCCACAGCCTCAACCTCATTGGTGTCGTAGAGGACACTCTGGTTTGACAGGTCATGCACCCGTACCCGCCCCGAAACGACTACTACATGCTTCTCCCTCACCCGCTCGGATGTCACAACTCCCACCGTACCCAAGAGTGCCAATGCCCCTTGAGGGTACAACCGTTGCAACTCGCCAAGCTGCTCTTCCAGTTCCACGGAACGCAGGAACACCTGCTCGACAGCAACAGAGTCGAGCGCAAGCTCTTCGGTGAAGGTTTGCAGAGCTGCCGATCGAGGAAGGAGCGACCCTTGCTGGTTGAACGCCTGGATGAGTGCAACAATCGGTTGGCCGGTCACCGGAGAGGCAACCGAATAGGGAAATTCGATGCGGCAGGCATCCATGGCAGCAAGAACAGGCTCGATGGCCTGCGCTTCCAACTCAGCCGAGATCCGGTTGCGCAGGTCAGAGAAGTCCACCGAGAAAATCACCTGTCCACTCTTTTGCAGACCTTGGTTGTAGGGGACAAAGGAGAAAAATCCGTCGCTTGCCGTATTGAACTGCAGAAAATCAGTATAAGGCCTGCCCAGGCTGTTGCGGGCCTGGAAGGTGGCATGCACCGATGCCTTGAGCACCTTCGGCGACAAGAGACGGCTCTTGCGCCGGACAAACACACTCACCGTCGCCTTCGAGGGATCTGCATCACGCAGCGATAGTCGAAGCGAAGCTATGAAGGTTTCCGCCTTCTCCAAGAGATTGGAAAGCTCGTGCTTCTTGACATTGACCGGTCCCTTGGAGGCGAGTATCGCAGCTTCCAGATAAAGGCGGATGGTAGTGGTGTCGTCATTGGCTCGATACGCTTTGTCAGCTTCCTTCAGCAGCTCCTCGATGCTTGCGTCACGCTTCAGCATTTCGTTGTAAACGCTGGTTCGTTTGCCGGCAAGCAGGTTTGCATCCAGACGGGCCAGGAGGTAGATTTGATTTTGTGAACGGCCTTCGCTGCGCTCATACTCATTGGAGATGGAGAGCTTGAAGTCGGCGATGGCATTGGTGGTGGTAAGCTCCCGATAATAAGCATCGTGCACATTCTCACCGACATACTCGGATATCTGGGCAAGGATGTCCTCGTAGGCAAGCAGTCTTGCATTGTAAGGAACCGGAGCACTCCCCTGTCCTACAAATGCGACCTGGTCGCTGCGTGTCTGCGGACTGTACACCCACGAGGGAAGACCCTCAACCTGCGAACGCACCAAGTCGGAAAGCGACGAACAGGAAGAGAGGATCAGGCTGAAAAGGAGCATGAGCAGAAGGGTGCGTACCGCTTGTTTCATAATGTATAAGTGTACGCTGTTCCGAGATTGAGGAAAAGCCCTTGGCGCTTCAACGTCCCAGCAGAAGCAGAGACATGGTTTCCCCCTCCAACTCTGAACGACCAGGCTCCACGCTGGTACACAAGCGAGATGCTTCCTTCAGCAGCATAATACAGGCCTCCTTCCGAAAAGGAAGTCCCTACACCGAACAGGGCCTTTCCCTCAAGGCTGAGGGAACGCACCAGATGGTTGTTGGGAGAAAAGAGGTGTGAGAAAGGAAGCGCAGCGCCCAGGCCAGCAACCAGATAGCCCTGCTGTAGATCAGGAGAAGCAAATCCGAAGTGCAGCCGGAAGGGGTACGAGCCGAGCGGATAGGAAGTGCCCACACCCAAGCCCATCGAGCCATCGCCCTGCAGGTACATATCCACTGAGAGAGGAAACAAGCCCATGGGCTCAAGGCCCATACCCACCAAGAGTTCCTTGCCCGATGTCTGTTGCAGGAAAGCCAATACAGGCTCCTGTCTGCGTACATGCGAGGCAACCACTACACCACGCTTATTGCCCTGTCCATCCAGAACCAGGTAGGGGCGGCCTTCAACGAGAGCGGAGCCAGCTGCAAAACCTCTTTCATGTGAGAATTCCAGGCGTAAAGCGGGAAGCTCCTGCAGCAGGACAAGTCCATCATAGCTGAGATTGGAGACCAGGTAATCCTCAACATCCTTGGTATGAGCAGGGATGTTCAGCGTAAGGTGACGATCATCGACGCGAAGCTCAAGGGCCAAGGATGCATCGAGTCGAGCGACAAGAATCTCATCCTCCTTGAGCAGGGGGAGCATGGAGCGCTCCAAGGCCCGCCTGACCGACAGGCCCATCGACTCGGCAACCCCTTCCTCGCTGTCCAGCTCAAGCGATGCAGCCGACAGCGAAAAGAGGAGAAGGCAGAGAAGGAGAGCCCAAAGCTTCCTCATTTCGAAGCACCAACCTCGACAATCTTGATGATCAGGCGGCAGGCATCCTCCATGGCCGGAAGGGCAGCCCATTCAAAACGGGAGTGCAGGTTGTGTCCGCCGGTGAATATGTTCGGACAGGGGATGTTGCGTTCATTCGCCATGCGGGCCCCGTCCGTACCACCGCGAATCAGCGCACTCTGAAGTTCCATGCCAAGCTGACGGCCTGCTTCATACAGGTTCTCCATGGCAAATGGTTTGGCAGCAGCAACCAAGGCCATGTTGTAGTAGATGTGCTTGGCATCGACGCTCACCTTCCCGTTCGGATAGAGCGCCTCTGTGGCGACGGCAAGACTCTTCAGAGCCTCGATTCTGCGATTGAGGATGTCCAGGTCGAAATCCCTGAGATAGATGGTGAGATCCACTTCGGTGCTGGTTCCGCTGATGTTCTGGGCGCAATAGTAGCCGTAGCGACCGTCGGTTGCCTCCGGACTCTCGGCCTGGGGAAGTGCATTGATGAAGAATGAGGCCATGGTCAATGCGTTGACAAGCCTTCCGCGTGCCATGCCCAAGTGATAACTGACACCGCTGAAATGAACCTTCACCGTCGCAGCATTGAAGCATTCGCTCTCGATCTCATAGCGTTTTCCACCGTCGATCGTGTAGCAGTAATCGCAGCTGATCTTATCATAGGGGAAGGTATTCATGCCTGCTCCCGTCTCCTCGTCGCTGGTGAAAATAAACTCCACAACTCCGTGTTTGACCTCGGGATGGGCGACCAGGAAGGCAGCCGCACTCATGATTTCGGCGATGCCGGCTTTGTCATCACTGCCCAACAGGGTATTGCCGTCGGTGACGACAATCGTCTCCCCCACATACTTGGAAAGCTCGGGATTCTCCCCTGCGATGAGTGTAAATTGCTCATTGAGCACGATATCCTTGCCGTCGTACGCCTCGATGACTCTCGGTTTCACATTGTTTCCCATTACATCATCGGCGGTGTCGACATGAGCCATGAAGGCTACGGTGGGTACCGTGTGCTCGATATTGGAAGGAAGTCTTGCAATGACCACCCCGTTTGCATCGACCTGAATGTCGTTGATGCCGAGGGACTTCAGTTCGTCGACGAGCAGATTCAACAAATCCCACTGACCGTCGGTGGAGGGGTGTTTGACGGCCACAGCCTGGTCGTCGCTCATGGTATCAATGGCTGCATAGCGGAGAAACCGTGACAGGATTTCATTTCGTAGGGTATTGGACATGGCGAGGAGCTCCTTCCTGATGTATAAGATGCACATAGTATTTCACAAACCACAGGCAGGAGCAACCTCAGAATTGCAGAGCTTGTTCAGATACCGAAATTGTACTTGGCCAGCATCGGCTTCACCATGTCCACCACGTTGTACAGTGCGAACACACAAATGATGATTCCCGTCACTACGGCACCCCGCTTGAGCGTATTGCCGACTGCAATCACACTCGCAGCCAGGGCATAGGAGAGTTCGGGCTCGGTGGTTACACTGGTCAGCCATTCACCGAAAGACTCATCTATGCTGCCGCCGAATTGATAGTACCTCCAGATGGACATGACAGTACTGGCCACCACCCCGGTGGCAACGGCTATGGCGGTTGCAGCTGAGATTTTACCCCAGAACATCACCGATGGGATGCATGCATAGACGACTCCTGCGGTAAAGAGCACCAGCGTCCTGGTGACCAGTTTCTGCATGTCCTTCCAGAAGGCTGCACGTTGACTGGGAGCAAGGCCCCGGCTGAGCACCTCTGCCTTGTTCAGCATGAGCGTACGGGCGGACTCCAGCTTTTCATCCAACTCCTGCTGTTTCTGTTCATCCAACAAACCATGGGCGAATGCAACAACTTCCTCGATATCTGCATCCGAGCCTACGGTGTAACAGAACTCCAGATATCGGCGGCCCTGCTCCTCGGCCAACGTATTGGCCACTATCTCAGCGGAGCTCACACCCTGCGACGACAGTCCGCGTTGGAGATCCTCCTCCAGATAGGGCCATACAACATCCTTTTGCTGCTCGATCATCTCTGTTACTGCAGGAAACAGCTGATCATCGCTGATCTTGGCCTTACTCTGTACCTCCCAGCCCATAGAACATCCGCTGAGAGGCAATACAAGCAGGATCACCACCACCCAATTGCCTACGATGCGTACCATGAAATTCCTCCTTCCTGTTCATGCTGAATCTTCACTGCCCTGAGTCCTTGGATGAGGGAACAGGAAACGTCCACCCGACAAGCAGAGCGAAGCGAACCATGGGAAACCGTGTAAAAAGGGACTGCAACTCTTCATACTCCTCGGTCAAAACCCGATTGGGATCCTTGATGACCACACTTGGCTTGACAATGAGGGACGGAGGAATCTGAAACTGCCACCCGATCGCCATCTCATTGAGAAACAGGACCTGAGGCTCCTCTTCGTAGGGATGGTTGGCAAGCAGGGCCACCTGCATGAGCGAGAGTGAGAGAAATGCATCCCAGGAAAGTGGATGGTACTGAAGGAACAGACCTGTCTCCCAGCTTTGAACGCCGCCACGGTAACGTTCAGCCGTCAAGGTGAGGGGCATGCTGAGGCTGAACTCAGGGGTAACCTCAAGTGATGCCTCCAGGCGGATGATCGCGGTATCAAAGGCAAGACTGTCCAGCGAACAGAGATCGATGGCGACCGCAATGCCTTCATGCCCGGCGCCAAGATTGAAAGGAAGCAGGAGAAATAGGAGCATGAAGCGAATCCGCATACTAAACCCTCCGTATGCAGACCCTACCATGCGCAGGCAATTGCTGATATTCTCCCCGCGGAGTACCCCCAGGAGGGAATAAATCCATAATTCTTCACTGAAAAAGAGGAATTGGAAAGATTGTCGGCGATAACTCGTGCTAGACTTGTACAACAGGAGCCTCTTCTGGTGTTATAGTAGTAGCAAGGAGTTTGTTGTGAATAAGACTTGGTCAGTAGTGTTGATTATCCTCGCCTGTCTCACAGTCCTATCCGGTACCTACTGGTATTTTGCGATGAGGCCTGAGACACAGACCGTCGAGCAAGGAGAACCGGTACAGACGCAGCACTTGGAATCTTCGGTGCAGTCTCAAGCGGCGCCCACGCTTGAGGATACGGCAGAGCCTGCACTCCCGGTTGAACCAATGCAAGAGGTGCAGGAAGTCCAACCTGTTGAAGCGGTACAACAGCAGACCATTGTCGAGGTTCCCATCCAGATGCCGGTCATGGACGACACGGCTCCTCTTCCCCCGCCCATCGACCCGTTGATTCAGTCGGGACTTTTAAAACTTCCCACCTCCAGCGCTCCTAGCGTACCCATTCCGTTCGCAGCTCCCCAGCCCCTTGTAAGGGCTTCTACAACGACGGAGACACCTAAGGAAGAGCCGGTTGCACCAGACACTGATGATGAGATTGTTCTTGATGAGGAGCCTATCGCTGAAAAACCCGAAGTGATGGCCCTTGAGGCTGAAGAACCCGTTGCACCGATTGCCGGCGAGAGCGAGAAAGTAGTTCTCACCCCCATAGCTCCCCAGACTCCGCAAATACCCACCAACCGTGTGCAGATCGACCCTGAGCCTCTGAGCTGGACGATTGGAGCAGCGATTTCCTTTGCGAATTTCGACCTGCCATCCCTGAACAACAATGGGTTCTCATTCCAAGTGGATGTATTGAAACACACCGATACGCTCTTCAGTTTCGGCGGCGCTCTTGAGTACGGGCAGGTCGACGGAAATTCTTATCTCAGCACGTTGGCAAAGGGACAGTGGACATTCCGAGAGGATAAGGCGTTCAATATTCCTGTATCGGTATCCCTTGGACCGACTTTCCTCTTCGAGACCAATACTGAGTTCGGTTTGACGGCGAAAGCGTCGGCCGGATTCTCCTATGAGATAGTCAAGGACCTTCGCTTCTTCTACCAGGCAGGCATTCAGGCCCGGTGGATGATCACCAAGAATGACTTCACCGTCTCCCTTGAGCCGATGCATATAGGCTTCAGCTACAGTTTCTAGCCTTGTTTCCAACCCAGGGCGATGGTAATAGCTTCCTTATCGTTGGAGACCCGGCGGCCCACAAACCGGGCCTCTCTTTCATCTGCAATGAAGGTTACACCTTTTCGTACGGAGAGGACCTGCCCTACGGTAAACTGCTTGACTTGTGCAATGTCCATGCTCCAGACCTCCTTGACGGTGCCGCCCTTGGCCTCTTTCTGAAACAGGACAAGTCGTGTGGCGGTGATTATCAGCCTCCCGCGGATGAGGTCCCCGTCGTCAACCGGAGGGATAAGGGCGCAAAAGCGTGAGTAGGAGAAAGGTTCGCTCGTCACCTTGCGTACCGCGTCCTCGGTGACATAGTACGCTATGCGATAAAACAGCCACACCAGGACGAACAACAGGGGGAAGAGCGAATAATAGACCACCCGTCCGATATAGAGGGGGTTGATGAATACCAAAACCAGCGTCAGGGCCAATAGGGCGATCTTTACCAATACTTGCATGCCTTGAATGTACCGGTTGAAGAGAAAAATGAAAAGATGTGAAGCGATTTCCCGTCCCTCCTTCCTTTGTGGATGGAGGAAAGAATGAATAGAACATCCATTACTTCTCGTTGGTTTCTCATCCCCCTCATCGGCCTTATGTGCCTTATGGCGGGAGGATGCAAGGAAGAGAGTGCAACTCGGTCCACCTTGCAGTTGAGAATGGTAAGCAGTGAAGCGAACGACCGCTCCCTCCTGCCCAAAGACACTCCCCTGGAAGTGTCCCGCTACGCCGTAGAAGGAGAAGGTCCCCAGGGAACCACCTTCAGTGTCATGAGCACCACCCAAAACCTGGAAGTGGAAGGGCTCCTGATCGGGAATTGGACCATTACCGCCATCGGCCAAAACAGCGGTGGTGTCGACTTGGTAACAGGCCAGGCAACAGTCACCCTGTCCCCGGAGCCATCCCCGGTCACCATTGAACTGGACAGCCTGGCGGGTAAAGGGTTGCTGAACATCGTCCTGAGGTGGAATGCCGCCCATGTCAGCGACCCATCGCTGCAGGTGAGCCTAACCGATGAAGCGAACAACACGCAGATCCTCACCCCCACGACGAACAACATGGCAGAGGGGTCGGTGACCTACTCTGGACACTACAATGCCGGATCCTACCTTCTGAATGCCCAGCTCTTCAGCGGAAGCGCCCCTGTCGCAGGGTGTGCAGAGGTCGTGAGAATCGTAGGCAACAGAACCACCGAGGGGGTGATCGAGCTCAAGCTGGACAAGTATGCCAATGTACCCTCCGGTTTCACCCTGATCAACCACCTGGGCGTGCCGGTGCAGTGCACGATCACCGGAATCAGCGAGAATGTGGAGGCTCTTAAGCCGTTGACAGCCTCCATTTCAACCGTCGAAACAGGAGAGATCGCCGTCGATTGGTATCTCGACGGAGTCCTGGTGGGGTCCGCCCATGAATGCACCTTCACCCCTGCCAGCGGTACACACCGTTTGGATGTCATCGCAAAGGGGGCCTTGCAGGCTAGTTCCGGTTCGGCCAGCATCTCTTTCACCGCCACTGTAAACGGGGAGACCGGAGTCCCGATCCTCGTCAGCACGGTAATGGACAATACCGGCGGTATGCATATTGGAATCGATGCCCATGCAGCATTCCTATCCGATGGAAAGATTTTGCTGGCCAGCAACCAGGCACAGACCATTCAGGTCTGCAGGATTGTCCGTGATTCACTGGAAGTCGTACACACTTACACGGCAGCCGACGGGTTCATTACCAGCGGTATAACCGATGTGCTGGTCGACCATACTTCAAATAGGGTAATCATCGCCGACTCTACGACACCGGGGCTCACCTTCTATGAGTACAATATTGCAACCTCGTCGCTGAACAAGCTCTTTACCCGCAACAACTCCTATGGCTATGTCATTCCAGGAGATCTGAGATTCCCCTATCTCACCGACCTCACCTTGCTTCGCAGCTCGGGAATTCTCTATGGCTTGCATCCAGTCGAGGCGCATGTCGTCGAGACGAAATTCTATGTCAACTCCCAGGAAAACCTCTATACGGATTACTATTACATGAAATATCCCGCTTACAACCATCCGTATGCCGGTATGGCCATCAGTGACTCTGCAACCTCATCGGCGCTCACCCAGAAGGAAGGTTCACTGCTGAGAATCTTCCGCAAGGGTTCATTCTCCGTACCGTTCACCAATCCAGTTGAGTTCACCTCGGCAAATACTCCCTACCTCAGCAACGTGGAAGAAGTTGCGTTCCTGAACGACAACAATCTGATGTATGCAACGGACAATGATGTCGGAAGATTCACGTATGCCAATTCGACCTGGGAACAGATGGAGGTTTACACTTCGGATTTGGATGGGATAGGGAGCATGGAAGGCATTGTGCAACTGCTGACCGATGCACTGTCCAACAGGCTCTATGTACTTACCCCGGATTCCTTGCTGACATTCAACTGTCCTTCTCCGAGTTACGCTCTTTCACATGTGAACACCACCGTCCTGCCTTCCTATCAAGCATCGAGAATGGATGTCTCGAAGAATCGGGACATGCTTCTGCTCACCTCGGAAAGCAATGCTTCATTGCTGCTCTTTAGAATTCCTTGATCCATCGAGCCGGCGGGGGCTGCAAAGTCCCCGCGTGGCTCTATCTGTGCAATGTCCGATAAAGCACATAGACGGTACCTGGCAGAAGCACTGCAACAAGACGGTACATACCGGTTTGCGAGAGCGAAAGCGATCCGGTCCACACCCCGAAAACAATAATCACATCGAGGGCAACAAAGAGGAGGGCCAGAAGTTTCGCCCTTTTTGTGCGATAGAACCCTCTACGTTGTTGGATGGGCTGCTTCGAAGGTTGGAAGGAGCGTTCGCTTGGAGGTTCCTGATCCAAGGCCCCACCCGATGGGATGCTTTGGACAAAGCTGTGCACAAACCGGTCGAAGGTTGCATCCTCCATGGATGTCCCGGCAATTTTCCATTGAAAGGAAGGCTCCTTCCCTTTGATGAGCAAATATGGATAGGCCTGCCAGCTCCGGTTGCGGTCGTGATCCACCGTATACGACTCGATACGGCTCCAATCGATATGAGTCAGACGCCTCAATTGCTTTGATTTCAAGACCCTCGGTTCTATGAAGCGGGTAAGTCCATCGGCATCAACACGGTAGTGAATTTCAGCCGAGCAGACATGCAACACCGCTGTGATGGTCCCCACAAGCAGCAGAACATTCACCCAAACAGAAAGACCAAGCAGCATAGAAGCAAGCATCACCACAAAGCCAAGTTGGGTGCTGATCAGCAATTCAAGCAATACTCCTCCCGAAATCAGACCCTTGCGCCGGTACTCTACAGCTTGCTGCATCCCTTCACCTCATCTCGCCTGTTGATTCATGCTATCATGGTTTTGTTTCATCACCTAGATTGGGGGCATGCGCACAGAGAGTTCTCAATCGTTTTTCTCTCTTCAATGATCAAGACCCGAACATCACTGTCCGGGTCTTGTCATTGAAGAGAAAGGCCCGGCCTGTCGGGGGCCGGGCACATTGGATACTGGCCAGCTATCAGGCCTTGTAAACAGGAATCTCCTGATAGGTGGTATGTAAGAGGTGATGGGCCTTGTGGCTCATCGGCTTCTCAAGGAAGGTTTCATACAGCTTCTGGATCGACTCATTGTGGTGAGAGCATCTCACTGCACTGTTCTTGTCGTCGGCATAGAGGCCTTTAGAGCGTTCCTTGCGAAGAATATCAGTTGCACCGTAGGGCTGTCCGCCGCCGGCGATACAACCGCCGCGGCAGGCCATTACCTCGATGAACTCGTAGGGAGCCTGCTTGCCCTCAGCCTTGGCAGCGCGGATCTCATCCATCACTTCCTTGACATGGGACAGACCATGAACGACAGCAACACGAACAGGTGTTCCATCAAAGTCGACGGTCCCCTTCTTTATCTCAGCGAGACCACGGACAACATCGACTTCAACATTCTGCAGTTCCTTTCCGGTAACAACATGGTAGGCGGTACGAACCGCAGCTTCCATGACACCGCCGGTGGCGCCGAAAATGGTACCTGCACCGCTGTACTCGCCGATCGGGCTGTCAGCCTCTTCCTCGGCCAGAGAGACAAAATCGATTCCCTGGCTCTTGATCAAGCGGGCGAATTCACGGGTGGTCAACACCAGATCCACATCCTTGTAACCGCTGGCATACATGTTCTCATCACGTTCGGACTCATACTTCTTTGCGGTACAGGGCATGATGGCTACGGTGTACATCTTGGCCGGATCGATTTCCATCTTCTCGGCATAGAAGGTCTTCTCGATGGCTCCCACCATCTGCATCGGGCTCTTGGCACTGGATACATGGTCGAGCAGGTCGGGATAGTACTTCTGTACATAGTCAACCCAGGCAGGGCAGCAGCTGGTCAGCTGAGGAAGGGCTCCGCCCTTGGTCAGCCGGGTCACCAGCTCGGTTCCCTCTTCCATGATGGTGAGGTCGGCACCGAAGTTGGTGTCATGCACAGCCTTGACTCCAAGCCTGCGAAGCGCGGCATAGATTTTCTTGGTGGTTACGGTTCCTGCAGGAAGACCGAAGGATTCGGACAGGCCTACACGAATCGAGGGAGCGATCTGTACGACAACCTGCTTCTCGGGATCGGCGGCCGCAGAGAGGAACGTTGCAATCTCATCCTTCTCATAGATGGCTCCAACTGGGCAGTGAGCGGCACACTGGCCGCAGCGTACACAGGGGCTGTCTTCGAGCTTGAGCATGGCGGCGGGAGCCATACAGGTCTCATCCCCCCGTCCGATGAACTCAAGGGCGAAGACACCCTGCAAGTCCTGACAGACCTGTACACAGCGTCCGCACTTGATGCACTTCTCAGGCTCCAGGACGATGGAAGCCGACGAGGTGTCCTTATCGCGATCGCTGAGACGGACTTCGAAGGGCTGCTCGCGGATACCGAACTCTGCAGCAAGGTCCTGCAGCTCACACTCACCATTGCGGATGCAGGTGAGGCAGCTGGAGGGGTGGGTTGAGAGAATCAGCTCCAGGATGGTCTTGCGGGCTTCGAACAACTCGTGGTCGTGGGTGATGACACTCAGACCTTCGTTGACAGGAGCTGCACAAGCACGAATGATTTTTGCGCTGCCTTCCTGCTTCACGATGCACAGACCGCAGGAGCCGAAGGGCTTGAGGTCCTCGTGGTAGCAGAGGGTCGGGATCTTGACCCCGGCCTGCTTGGCCGCATTCAGAACACTGGTCCCCTCTTCAACTTCAACGGGGATGCCATTTATCTTCACATGTACGATACTCAATTGTTTCCTCCTCTCCTGATCCTAGTGGATTTCGACGGCGCCGAACTTACAGGTCTCCATACAGACGCCGCACTTGATGCACAGGGCCTGATCGATGACATGAATCTGTTTTCGTTCGCCAGTGATTGCAGCGACGGGGCACTTGCGTGCGCAGGCCGTACAACCGATACACTTCTCAGCGTTGATCGTGTAGGAAATGAGTTTCTTACACGTACCGCTGGGACAGCTCTTGTCCACGATGTGGGCGAGATACTCTTCCTTGAAGTGTTTCATCGAAGAGAGGACCGGGTTGGGAGTGGTCTGTCCCAGAGCACACAGACTGCCCTTCTTCATAGCCTCACCGATTGCAGCAAGGGTATCCAGGTCCTTGAGCGTGCCGTTGCCTGCAGTAATCTTCTCCAGGATGTTGCACAGGGACTTTCCACCGATTCTGCACGGTGCACATTTACCGCAGGATTCATCAACTGAGAAGTTCAGGTAGAACTTCGCAACGTCGACGATGCAGTCGTCTTCGTCCATGACGATCATACCACCGCTTCCCATCATCGAGCCGATGCGGACGAGCGAGCCGAAGTCAATCGGGGTATCGAGGTTCTCCTCGGTGATGACGCCGCCCGACGGACCGCCGGTCTGCACAGCCTTGAACTTCTTGTCATGAGCGATGCCGCCGCCGATGTCGTAAATGATCTCACGAAGCGTGGTTCCCATCGGAACTTCAACCAAACCGGAGTTGCGGATCTTGCCTGTGAGGGCGAAGACCTTTGTTCCCTTGCTGTCGGATGTCCCGATCTTGTTGAACCAGTTGCCGCCCTTGGTGAGAATCACCGGGACGTTGGCCCAGGTCTCAACGTTGTTGATGACCGTCGGCTTGCCCCACAAACCCTTTACTGCAGGGAATGGAGGACGAGGCTGGGGCATACCGCGCTTGCCTTCAATGGACTGAAGCAGGGCGGTTTCCTCGCCGCAGACGAATGCACCGGCTCCAAGACGGATTTCGATGTCGAAGTCAAAACCACTGCCCAGGATGTTCTTGCCCAAGAGGCCGTATTCACGGGCCTGCTTCATGGCAATCTCCAGGCGGTGGATGGCCAAGGGGTACTCGGCACGGATGTAGATGAAGCCCTGGTTGGCTCCGATGGTCTTGCCGCAGATGGTCATGGCTTCGAGCACCGAGTGCGGGTCGCCTTCACAGGTCGAGCGGTCCATATAGGCACCCGGGTCCCCTTCATCGGCGTTGCAGACGACATACTTGGTATCGTTCTGAACCTGGCGGGAGAAGTTCCACTTCATCCAGGTCGGGAAACCTGCGCCGCCGCGGCCGCGCAGGCCTGCAGTCTTCAGCTCTTCGATGATTTCCTCGCCGGTCATCTCAAAGAGTGCCTTCTCCAGACCCTGATAGCCTTCACGGGCGATATATTCGTCGATGTTCTCGGGATCGATNNCAGTTGCGCAGTACGATGCGGAACTGCTTCTGGTAGAACTTGATGTCCTCAACCTTTGCATGCTTGCGGCTCGACTCCTTGTCGTAGAGCAGACGAGTGACTTCGCGGCCCTTGACCACATGCTCGCTGATGAGCTCCTTGGCATCCTCGGGAGTAACTTTTACGTAGAAAGAGTCCTCGGGAAGGATCTTGACGATCGGGCCCTGCTCACAGAAACCGAAACAGCCGGTCTTGACGACCTGTACTTCATCGGCGACTCCCTGTGCCTTGCACTCCTCTATCAGGTTCTGGTAAATCTGGTCCGAGCGGCTTGACTCACAAGCAGTACCTCCGCAGACCAAGATGTAGTTTCTGAACGCCATTATTTACCCCCGTTCTTCTTGATGATGTCAGCTGCCGGCCGATCGAACATATGGTCGGTCACCAATTGCTTGCCGATGATGTGCTGCTCAACAATCTTGCGAGCGGTTGCAGCATCCACTTTTCCATAGATTACGTCGGGCATGCCGGGAACGATGACCTCGATGGTCGGCTCTACATAGCATAGGCCCATGCATCCGGTCTGGGTGACCGAAACATTTTCAATCTTCTTCTCGTCCAGAACCTGCAGGAAGGTATCGAGTACGGTTTTCGCACCGGCGGCGATACCGCAGGTACCCATTCCCACTACTATGCGGGAATCCTTTCCCTCGATGTCACGCTTCTGCAATTCGCTCTGCTTCTGGTCCCTGAGCCTTCTCAGCTCCTCAAGTGTCATTTTAGCCATGTTCACATCTCCTGTTGTTTGGAAAGCGGCGCTTTTTGCTTGTGTAGATCCAGACTCACGTAATACTGCCGTACATCCTCTTCCTGTGAAGTCACATACTCCTTCAGCAGGTTCAAGGTTCCACTGGTGGTCAGGTTTCCGAGGACATCCTCAAGCTCCACCTTATCCAGCTGGTAGCTTCCTGAACCTTTGACCGTGCTGATCGTCCGTCTGATGACAAACCCCTTCGCCAGCGGGTGGGCCAACAGGATTACGAACGTTGCACACAGGTCCCCGAGTGGAGGGGCATCAAGGTGGGCCAGGTTGAAACTGAACTCAACGGTGGTACCGACCCCGACTTCGGAGTGGAGAGCGAAGGTTCCCTCGCAGGCTTCACAAGCCTGGCTGAGAAACGGCAACCCCAATCCTACCTTACGCTTTGCGTGCTTCTTCCCATCTGTATAGAACGGGTCGAGCACCCTTTTCCGAACCTCTGCATCCATCCCTTTCCCGTTGTCCCGAACCGTGCAGTTGAGCCTGTCCTCGGTTTGGTCCACTATCAGTTCAACCTGTGAACTGTCTGCTTCGAAAGAGTTCTGAACGATATCCAGCAGATAGTCGTCGATGCAGATATGCATTACGAAGAGCGCCTCTCTTCTTACCTGAACTTCGCGATGATTCCGGAAATCTGGTCTTTTGTGACCTTGCCGAAAACCTCTCCACCGACAGTCATCACGGGAGCAAGCCCGCAACAACCAACACAGCGCACAGCCTCAAGGGAGAAATTGCCATCAGCGGTGACTGATCCGACCGGCAGCGTCAGCTGCTTGTCAATCTCGTCAATGATCGGCTGAGCACCCTTCAGATAGCAAGCCGTTCCAAGGCATACCTGGATGTTGTGCTTGCCCGGCTTGGTCAGCTTGAAGAAGTGGTAGAATGATACGACACCCCAGATGGTTGCCAAGGGTACGTCCAGAAGGGCTGACACCTGATCCGCTGCCTCGCGGGAGATGTAACCCTGTTCCTGCTGTACCTTGTGGAGCACCATGATGAGATTGCCCGGCTTGGTTTTCCATTCCTTGATGAAAGACACCAGAGCGGGAGAGAACGTGAATTCGTTATTGTCCGACATGTAACCTCCAGTACCCAAATAAACGTTGGGAGTATCCTAGCACTTTTTCAACCAGCTTGTACATAACATTTTTGGTATAAAACGGGGTTTTATCTACAACACCACAATTTTTAGAACAATATATTGACCAATTACCCTAGTTAATGTACAATTTTTCACATAATTAGGAGTAAGCGACATGAACAACGACCAACTTATACGAATCACCCGATACTTCCGCTCCCTTAATCGTCTGAAGACCATCGGACTTGAGAAAGTGTTTGCACATAACCTAGCCGATGCAGCCGGTGTTTCGGCTGCCATCGTGCGTAAAGATTTCTCCCAATTAGGAATCCATGGGCAGAAACGCGGCGGCTATGAAATCCATGACCTGCTCGTCTCCCTGGGCGAAATCCTGGGCAAGGGGGACAGCCAGAACTGCATCATCATCGGCTGTGGAAGAATCGGCAAGGCGTTGATGCACTACAACGGGTTCGAGCCGGACGGCATACGCATCGTCGCAGGCTTTGACAGCGACCCCCTGGTTTACAGCGATGCCTCCCACCCGGTGCCCATCTACCCCATCAGCCGTATCGACGAGGTGGTGGAAGCCCTGGAGGTAACAGCGGGCATCATCACCGTCCCCGAGCAGGCGGCTTCGGACAGCTATGACCGGCTGCTGAAGGCCGGTGTCATGGGAATCCTGAACTTCAGTCCCATCACCCTCAAACCACAGGCAACCGAGGATGGACGCGTACCGGTCGTGCACAACATCAACATAGCCTTGGAGCTGGAGCAGATTTTCTACGAGCTCAAGTTTCCCAAAGCAAAATAAAGAGCAGACCGTGCGGGGCTCTAGCGCCGCCTGAGAGTCATCAGAACCGGGAAATGGTCGCTGATGCCCTGCATGGTCCTCACATTCCACGCAAAGGGCCTGCCGTCGCTGCTGCACAGTGACGGCAGGTTTTCTATTGAGAAGCTCTCATACTCCCACCCCATCCCGTCAAACAGTTTTCCGTTGGCCAGAATCTGGTCGTAGCGGTGCCAAAGCCCGTCCCAACTGCAGGAACCAGGCGCACTGCCCTTCCAACCCTCATCCAGATATGCACAGTAGTAGAGCGAGGGTGCAAGGGCGGTGCGGCTGCCAACCAAGCCCAGAGAGCCGGCCATCTGATACCTGCCTGCCTCGGGATGACTCATATCCACCAAAGCCGGCTGGGTTGACGGGGAGTCCCAAATGCTGGTGGGATTTTCATTGAAGTCTCCGCACAGCAATACCGCCGAGCCAGGCCTCTCATATGAGGCCCGCGCAACAACCTTGGCAAGGGAGAGACGGAGGGCCTGTCCGTCACCAATTTGACTTTTGGCATGCAGGGCGAAGAGGCAGACATCCCCCGCTTCTGTAGCGATGGTCGCCTCCAGAACCGGCCTGATTCCTTCAGCCCCATGCACAGCTGTGGAAGCGATGGGATGGCGGCTGATGACGGCAACCGCGATGGCGGCATCCGAGCCCTTCGCAACCGCATACCAGCGGTAGCCCTTGCGGCCCAAATACCGTGAGAGCAGGTCCTCGACGACGGAAAGCCCTTCCACCTCCTGCAGGACAATCACATCAGGAAAGGAGAGCTTGTCGGAAAGCAACACTTTGGAGAGGGTGTCCAGACGCATGCGGTAGAAGCGGTCGGTCCAGACCTTGGGATCCTGATACTCCGGATATTCGCCTCCGTCCAAACGGGCGTCGAATAGATTCTGCACATTGTAGGAGAGGACTCTGAACGCTTTAGGGTCGCCCTCGATGTCACAGGAGCAGCCGGAAAACAACAACAGACAGAGAAACAGTACGATTAGCATGCTACCAAAGGCAAAGAGACAAGCTTTTTGCTTCAGTTCTTGGCGTTCTTGCCCAAAGAGTAGCTGAAATAGAGCATGGCCAGGGCATCCTGGACATCGAAGTGGGCAATATCCATCTCGCGCGAGCGCAATAGGCCCTTTTTCAGATTGTCAAAGCAGGGGTCGAAACTGACATCACTGACGTCCAGGATTCCCAGGCAGAAATCCCTTAGGGCCACCCAGTCCTGATTCTTGAAATAAGAAAGCACTTCGTTGTAATACAAATCGATCTGATTCAGGTCCCGCGCCTCGGTGAGGAACGGGGAGAGGAAATCCTTCGGAATACCCAGGTTCATCTGTTCATAGAGCTGGGCAAGACGTGGTGAGCCGAACTTCAGGAAGCTTGCAATCACGGCATAACGTGTCTGACGGAAAGTGGCGCTGCGTCCCTGTTCTATGGAGATGAAGAACTCCTGATAGAACGAGCCGCTCTTGTCCATGAATCGCTTGGCGATGAGATAGTCGATCACCTCATCGATATGTTTTGCCGAGTGGCTGAGCTCGTTGACCAGGCTCAGGTACTCGGTGCTTTCGGTGATCCTGGCCAGGCTCTTGCTGGCCATCGACCGCACCGACGACCATCGGCCGTGGAGCATCAATTGCACAAGCGCATCCTTGGCCTTCTCTTCCTTTCGGTAGGATCCAAGGGCCGCAATGGCATCGAGCTGTACATAGGAGTCGTCGTCCCGGGCTACCTTGATCAAATCATCGAGCAAGGACTTTCTGGGCCGGTCTGCAAGGGTGCGCACAGCCTCCAGCTTGTCGGGAGAGAACGGGCTTGCAAGAATCTGACGGAGCTCGCTGGTGGCCAGATTGTTGAAGTTCTCACCCAGGCTGAGCATCAGGAAGCGGCGTTTTGCAGGGTCACTGGTATGCTCGAGCTTCTCGATCATGGAGACGGCGCGGATGCCGTGCATGGAGAAAATGACTTGGGCGGCTTCTTGGGAGGAGTAGGCACCCACTTCCTGAAGTCTGCTTGCCACCAAGGTTTCAATCATGGTCAGGGCGATGGCAAAGAGGAACACCAAGGTGTACCCGTTGCCGGCCACCTTTCCATCAAGGACGAACAGGTTTCGGGCTATATCACCTTTGTCCGCCAAAAAACCACTGAATATCCCCACAAGGAAGGCAATGATGGCGATGACGAAATTGACCATCGAGTTGAAGGGAACCGTTTCGTCATCGGGCATGACTTGGGCGACCAGACGGAAGGTCAGAAGGCTGATCAGAGCAACAAAGAAGTTGGTGAGAAAGCCCAGGACAAAGAACCAGATAGGGTTGACGGTTCTGGTGACCAGGACCCATGCCATGAAAAAGAAGAGACTGAACAGGGTCGAGAAGAAGACCAAGGGACGGGAGCCAAGACGGTCTGAGAACTGCTTGCTGACATAACTGGCGGCCATGACCGAAACGCCGAGGACCACCGAATACACGACGACCACTGAGTTTGAGAGTCCCAGTTCGAGACGCAGAAATGGTGTGGTCAGACCGAAGATAACGGCCACTGCAGTGGAAAGCCAGCGCAGAATCAGGCGACGACGGAACATCTGATCGGTCATCGCCTCCTTGAAAAGGACCATGACCGTCCGTCCCTTCTTGTAGACGATGGTGCTGCGCGACGGGATGAGGGACATTTCGCGGCTTGCAAAGAAATTTACAAAGACACCGGCCATCTGCAGTCCGATCAGGCCTGCAAGGCCTCCAAAACGTTGTATACCTAATACAAGGGCGGTAAGGCAGCGGATGACAATCGAAGAACTCTGATAGGCCGCGTTTACGTTGGCAACGACCTTGCCGCGGTTGGAGACACTGCTGATGTTTTTCAGCGTCGAGTCGTTCAGCGCGATGCCGATCATGCGGAAGATGTTGAACAGGGTATAGACCAGCAGCAACAGAAGCACTGCCAGGTCACCGGATATCACATACAAGCCCAGGTAGCCCAGGCATACGACTCCACGAAGCACCCAGACCAGTGACTGCACCTTGATCTGATTTCGCCCGTGGAACATCTGGGGCACGAACGGAAGGACGATTCCGGCTATGTAACTGGCAGAAGAGATGTAGCCCAAGGCAATGTTGCCGGCGCCGAAGTAGATGGCAAGGAGATATACAATGGTATCACCAAGCAGGCTGTAGGCGACGCCGTTGTACAGCTCCTGGCGGTACATATGCTTCCTTCCTACTCGTTTTTCTGCCTCGCTGAGGTATTTTGTCTTGGGCATGGCTTATTACAGCTCACTCCTGGAGGAGACTATCCTGCTTACCAGACCATAGGCCTTTGCCTCTTCGGCTGAGAGCCAGTGGTCACGTTCGGTATCGAGGCGGACTTCCTCTGCACTCTTGCCGGTTTCGGAGGCGATCAGGGCATCGAGCTTGAGGCGCAGTTTTTCCAGATGCTGGGCATGAATCTCGATATCGGTGGCCACCCCGCGCATCCCGCTCATCGGCTGATGGATCAGGTAGGTTGAGTTGGGAAGTGCCAAGCGGCGCTCGGCGGGAACAGCAAGCAGCACAAGGGAGGCTGCACTGGCCACCAGACCCATGCCGATCATGGTGACGGGGGCGGTGACGAAGCGGGCCATGTCATAGATGGCATATCCGGCATCGACATCGCCGCCGGGGCTGTTGATGAAAATCTTGATCGGTTCGTTGCTCTCGCCTTCAAGCACCAAAAGCTGCTTGATCACAGCCTCCGCACTCTCCTTGTTGATCTCTCCTGAAAGGAGGATGCTTCTGGTCTTCAAGAGCTTTTCTTGTATCTGCGGATCCTGCACGGCAGGCTTCTTTTCTTCTTCTTGTTGCGGCATGGAACGCCCCTTGTTTCTGGTATAATGACAAATGTCCATCCAAGTATACGGGATAAGAGCGGCCTTGAAAAGGGAGATGGGTTTGAGATGTATAGGCAAAACCTTGCCGTTCATTGTAAAGCATCACAATCTCGGCATGG
>WARQ01000897.1_pt1 | contig 26807 bp, 39 predicted proteins | sample 4769161 | NCBI WGS metagenome assembly WARQ01 (sample SAMN08893024, study PRJNA449175) | gut metagenome | isolation source: rumen sample fed with dry roughage | host: buffalo | place: India: Nagpur | collected 2016 | reverse complement strand
TTACCTCTCCGTTTTCTATTATAAAAACTCAAAAAAAATTTTCGAAAAAAAATTTCAAATTTTATAAAGAATTTTAGGCCAGTAAGATATATTTTCATTTTCGAGGTTTTAAGATGAATTCTTTAAAATCTAGATATTAAAAAAAATAACCTGGAGAATTAACTCCAGGCTTTCTTATTTAGATGGCCAACCGTTGGCATCCATATCAACTGCTTTTCTACATTTATGTCCAGGGCCGCAGTTTTGAAATCTTGAGCAACGCCAGCAGCTCGCTGGCAATTTTTGTTTCTGGTCGTTTGATCTGTCCACAGGAGGCTTCGGGTGCGTAGTCAGCGCGTACTCCGGCCTAAGTGGCACCGCGCGTTCTTCAATCATTGACACGTTCTCCATTTAGATATATTGTTTCCCAGTCGACACGATACACTGGAATACGTATGTCCATGGTACATTCAAGATTCATTGGTGAGTAATAGACCAATTCCTTGTGCTCACGTATACGTTTGGTCAACTCTTTGTAGAGACGATCGTGCAAACGTTGCGTGATCGTGTATGCAAGCTTACGTATCATAGATTCAACGTTTTGATCTAGATAAGTGAAACGTTGTTCACTTGCCATAGCATATGTATCAATACGATGTTTAATACCGATCATCTCGGTATTAGGCTTCGTGCGCGCATCAAGCCACTTAATGTATTCATTTAGCTTGGTTATGCGTCTGCGCAGTACGCATATGTAAATGATCGCTGCTATAAGACATGCGCTGAGTACGATATAGGCATAGGCCATCATATTTTCTCCTTCATGACTGTGTTAAATAAATTTCGGATTTCTTCATCGGAGAGCGCTGCGCTTTCGACGATTTTGCTCTGGCCAAGTGTATATGTCTTATAGACAACGAGGTTTCCGCCTATGTAAACCATCTGAGTTTTCATTTTGCCTCCTCCGGCGCTTTCGGAAACGGCATCCAATATTCCCATTTACCATTGTGTTCCCATTGCCATTCTTCGTCTTGTTCGCTATAATACCCGTACTCAATAAACACGTCATAGTATACGGCATCGCCATTTGTTACAAGGTAGTAGTCATTTTCCTTCGGCAATTCCTCGCTAGACTTGCGCCATCGTTGCGCTTCTTTCAGTTTCACAATCTCCATTAGGAGTTGCTCGACCTCCATCTTGTGGGATTCCTCCAAGTCTGCAATCACCTTGTCAACTTCGTACTTGAGGTAAAATTCAGCATACTCATTATGCCTTAATTCGTGGTGATATATGTTCAGTTCGCTCATTTTTCATCCTCCTTGTATCTATCTTTCCATTGTCCACATTCGGTATCTCCGTATGTGCGGAACTTGTTGTGCATGGCGCAGAGGAATGTAGACCTACCGCTCCCTACTGGTGCATTGTTGTATCTAAAGTCCGCAAAAGCACAATCGCTGCAATACTTCGCATTCATTAGCAAATCTCCATGTATTGATCGTTCTTGCTATACGGAATTTCGTACTGGCGAATAGAATCGCCTAGGAACTTTTCAAGCAACGTGGAACTATTGAATGTTCTGAACATACAATTGTCGAGCATAATGCCAGTCTTGCTCTTGAGTTTCCTGGACACCGCGTCAAGCTCATCCAGGCGCTCTTTCAAACGTCTAATGAGAACTTGCTCCGGAAGTTCGCATGTCATGTACGAACTATCACGCGCAATCTCGAAACTTACATCCGGGAACCACGACTGTATAGTTGCAGCGGCATAGTTCAATTGTTCCGGCTTTGCTTCACTACTCAGACGATAAATATCAATACGAGATGTATCGCCTTCTTCGCAGATAAACTTGTCAGGATCCATGTTCGTGCTGAACAACGCACGCAACACAGGGTTCTTGAGACTACCGAGAACGATTTGTTGCGGCTTGATATTCAATGCCGATACTTCGTTATCTTTGAGAATATAATCGAGCAACGAATGTGCCATGCTCTCTCGAATTTGAGAAGCACTTCCGTCAAATATGTTTCCGAAGAACTTGTCTAGATATGCTTGATTGTGGCAGTACCTTGTCAACATTGCATGAAGAAGATTGCTGCAATGGAAGTTCTGAAGACGACGCTTAATGCCACTATCTTCAAAATAGATGTACCTATTCGATGAAATAACAAAGTTTTGATACGTATCTGCAACAATCGGGTCTACGCCTTTACCTTCATACTGAAAACGATCTCGGCCAGTCATCGACTTCATTATGCCTTGGAGCTGGTCGTTAACACCGCTAGCTTCGAATTCAGATATGGACACAAGCCGTTTGCCCATAAGAGACATTGTGAAGCGAAGTTGTTGAGGTGCGAACGCGGTAAAGGTGTCACCAAACATCGTTTGCAGTATAGAGACAAGTTTCGACTTTCCATTGCCGCCTGCATCAAAGTCGTTAAGGTATAGGATTATTCCAGTTGCACTATCTGGATAACGAACCATGAAGTGTATCACTTTATACAACTGTGCCCAATCCTCTGCTCGTCCGCCAGAAACCAAGAATAGCAGTAACATTGCGCGCTCGAGGTTTTCTTCAGATACAAGTTCAGGATTCACGTGCGTCATTTGAGCGCATACGTTTCGATACATACGATCGTCGCGCACGAAAAACCCAAATGGGTCGCTTGCTTTGAACGATGATATGATTTTGATACGCTGCAAGTTCGGTGCCAGGTGTTTGAATACGCCATCGTACGGAGCTTCGTAAGGTTGTTCCTTCAGAAGGTCAAGGCCATCGAACTTTTCAACGCCGCCGATTTCATTGAGCCTAGACTGCGAGAGCTTTGCTCCAATAATACGCTCGTCGGCATCAAGTCCGTCTAGTGGCATACTTTCTGGCGAACAGTTCTTAGATCGTGGAATAAGTCTGAAATCTCCATTACGATTACGATATACAAAGTCACGGATGTATTCGATCTGTGTGTCATCGAATGTGAGTTTCGAACGTACAGGTTGACGATCACCGAATGCTGCGAGCACATCGGCATCTGCAACTGGCAGTGATACATATACGTCAAGAACTTCACGTTGTGTAGCAGATTTTGCCACAGAACGCATGGTCTCGACAATATCGCGATAAACTTCACCAGGTGTTTTATTGTCGAAGTCTATCTTTTGCATCACAAGCTTTTGTGATTTAACTGGCATAGTTGCCAGTATAGAAAGAAGTTTGTCGAGTACCATTAAATGAAGTCCTTACGAATTAAGTCTCCGAGAGATTTGATGCCTTTACGTTGGATCTTGGACAAGTGAGTTTCCACGAGATCTTCACGATGCCACAAGGTAAGTTCAACGTCAAGGTCACGCCGGTATTGGCCGAAGTCGATATACTTGAAGTACTTTTCGAGTTCAGTCATATCTTGAGACCATACGCCGAACCTTGCCTTGATTGCGCCAGACTTGCGGTCGATGAGTTCTCGGCTAAAGCCAATAGGCACAGCATCAGGACAATCACGAGTGGTCCACATGAAGTAATAATTCTTATGCTCCATGGGTTTGCCATCGATCATCGCATATTTGCTCGCGGCAGATTTATGGTACTTGACAATGAAGTCGTCCCACTTGAAGTTTTCCCAGTCAACAATCGCATGATCTGAAATTAAAGACCTAAACAAGCAATTGTACATTGCACGGTTAGAGTTCTTATTGACAATGTCGGAATACGCAGTTCCCTTACCGCCAGTAATTACGCCGTTTTCATCATACATGATGTAATTGTTAACGTCGCGAATATAAACTTCAGGCAGATATTCTTCTTCCAAAGTCAAACCGTACTTCTCTTGCATCTTCTGCATCATCATGCGACAAGCATTGATGTTTGCTTCACCTCGCACGAAAACAGAGTCGGTGTTGATTTCGATAAGGTTTTCAAATTCAGGACAAGCAAACGCCAGTTCAGAAATAAGAAGTTGACCGATGTAACACATCGCTTCGCCTGCAGCAGGGTCAAACATTGTACTGTATGCGGCTTTCACGCGGAACGCACCAGACGGAGCATTCAAGAAGAGTTTCAAACCGTGGTCCACAATCTGTAGTTCAGGATTTGTTTTCTTCTTATGTTTGACTTCGTTGATACGATACAAGCGTTTATCGTTGTAAATCATATTAGCACGTGCTGTCTTGAGCAGATTCCACAATGCAATGATCGACGGATACAGACTTGCGAAGTCGAAAATCCACATGCCTTTGTAATGACCAGGACGAATGAAATGCGCACCGCCCTTGCCATACACAATGCCTTTATATGTCGTTTCGAATTCCAACGAAGGAGCTTTCGCGATATAACCAATTATCAACTTCACGTCAACCGGTACGTCGAACTGCTTCAGGTCGAACAATGCCAGTGGTTGATTTGTCTTCGGAGGAATCGGCATTGTCGTTTCATAAATAATACCTGCGGCAATTTGCTGGCTGGTACGATCGAATGCAAATGGTAAATCCTTAGGCCACCATTTGAGAAGTTCGCGATACGCAAGAAGCGTGGTCTTTCCTGCAACACCTTTGTCCCAACCATATTTCCAGAAGATGTGCATCATAGATGAAACGTCGTATTCACAATAATCGTCAATCTCGCGTTTCATTTCATCGGTCAAATGCTCTTCCGGATCGTAAGGAAGTTCACGAATACGAAGACCTTCGTACATTTCCCATTGCTTCAATGAATATCGAAGCAAACAGTTATTGAGAAGGTCAAAATGTTTTGCATTCCACGCACGTACCGCGCAATGACGTTTCACGATCGGATTGTTGTTTGCGTCGTACGAAATGAGTGCTTGTGCATCACTGAAGACATACTTCAGAGGAACACGTTCAGAACGTTTCAAATCGCTCTTGATTTTTGCAAGTACCGGCAAGTCGAATCGCTTACCATTGAACGTAATGATGTAGTCAGATTCATCGATATATGATTCAATGACTGCCATTCGCTCACGAGTTACTCCAGTGCCGTCATCACCGACGCGAATTGTCTTTGTGCACTCTTTAGTGTCTGAGTTGTACATTTTACCGACAAAGACGAAGTGCTCTTTGTACGTCTCAATATCAAATCCAAGAATGTTCATTAAACCTCCAAGAACTTCTTAACAGTGTCAAGTTCCCAATCGTAAAGATGAAGCGAATCGGCAAACCACACGATGTCGCACCGCTCAATCTTAATATGGTGTGTCTTTTCGATCTCGGCCTTCATGTCCATCAGAACTTTGTGATGCCACATGAAATCATTGCGAAGACCATACCACGCATCACACGAACGCATATGCACGTCATATACGAGGCAATATACACCAGCTTTGTAACGCACGTTAACTGACGTATAGATCGTACAAATCATGTCGCTCTTTGCATGGATGTTGTCATTCCATTCCGAGTTGATTGACGGTCTGGAATAAATCATTACACAATGCTTTGTGAAAAGGTCATTCGTGATTGCTTCAATAGCGTATCTGTACTGCGACTTGTTTTCCGGAGAATACAGACACCAACCGTAGTTTGAGTTAACACGACCTGTGTCTGACGCAATTCTACGCCAAATGCTGTTCTTGGCGATCCTATGGTTAGAGTTGATGTCGCAGTTCATGGATTGATACCACGCGAGTTCTGCCTTAACGTATTCTTCGTTTACGCACGTAAGAGGCTGTAAGCCATCAAATATCGCTGCGAAACCAAGACGTTCGTGTTCACAACCGTTATCGCTCTCATACTTCGAATTGAGAAGATCGCGGAGGATGTTTTTATAGAAATCATCGTTTGTCATCTGTGCTACCAAAGCCTCCCTCGCGCTCCACATACATACGTTCGATTGTCTTCACGTCTATTGCCGGCTGAAGTTCGATTTGCACGAGTCTTTCGCCGGCTTCGATTACCACAGGTTCACTTGTGAAGTTGTACACAGGCACATGAACCATGCCGCGATAATCGCTGTCGATGATCGAAACCGGAATGATAAGACCTTTGCCGAGAGTAGAAGACCTCGGGTACATAACGACCTTGTTACCGTTTGCAATATCGAAATGCAAGTACGTCGGAATCTTTTTGTATGATTGAGCTGCGACTATGGTAGTTTTGGGGATAGCGACGTCGGCACATGCTGCAAATTCCGTCATATACTTTGGCGGAATTCCAGTTGTACCATCATCGTCATGGAGTTGATACACAGTTAATGACATATTTTACCAATGGATACGAAACAAACATTTGTTTCTAATTATATATCTTAAGTTTGATTCGATTTTTTCCAAATTTATCTTAAGAAAAAATGAAATATATATCTTTTGTGGATATTTAAAATTTAATAAATAAAATCAAATAAATGCATTTTGAGACAGTTTTCGAAAAGGCCTTATAAGGGTATTCAGAAAATAAAAAAGTGACCGAGAGGCCACTCTCTGTTTGAAGAATTGAGTATTTTTAAGTCAAGTCAAGTCAAAATGCAAACCATAGATTTGGAAGCGTACATTATCGGATGTTCCGAACTGTAGCAATATAGAATTGCCACTTCCACAGTTACGCCAAACCATGCATCTATCATTTTTACCGGGAGCACCGAGAGACCTATGTATGATAGGCCCAAAGTTCATACCACGGTCAAATGATACTCGCAAATAAAATTTGGGTCGCAACTGTTCCGACGGTTCATAATATATACCGGTATCGCAAATGATTTCGACTGTTCGCAAAATTTTACGACCGACGAACGATAAGAATGCACCGGTTACATTACGCGGAATGGCGCGAGCATCGAGATATACACGTGTACTTTCATCGAGCCCGATCAGGAAACCGCGGTTACTCACACCATAAATGACGCCATCATAATTGACAATCGACCAAACGACGAATTCGTCGGTACGCTTGCCATTAAAATATCGCCACCAGAAGTTCTTCGTTGTCACACTGTAGCCTTCGGTCATATCGCTATCACGATACACAACAATCATAGACTGGTCACGTATAGACAATGGCTTAAGAATTGCGGCAGCGGGTTGCAAACGACGTTCGATTTCAGTATTACTTACGTGTGCGATTTGTCCGTTCTGTCCGATAGCTGCAATAAAGTCATTGTGAATTGCATCACGACAAATCAAATAAAGTGTATCGGCGACTATAACAGGACTGCGACCACCGTAATACAAAGTATTTTGGCTGTTATGCTGGATAGGATTGTCGCCATTACCGGTTGCGCTCCAGACTTCAATCGAAGTATCATTCAAGAAATACAACTGGCCGGCAAATGCAATCGCATCGACAAGTACGGCGCTCGAAGCAGTACTGGAGTAATAATGCGGAATAAACGACTGCAAGTATGTGTTATTAGCCGCATTGTATGTCACAATACTTTTGCTCGGCTTGCCATTTACCGGATATATGAAACGTGACGGGTCAACTTCTGACAGCCAAACGGTATTTTTACTGGCTTCAACAAGGACAAGTCTATTGTCAAACCAAGTTACACGAGAGACCTTGATACGATTATCTAAATTATAGTTGGTACTGTTGACTGTCGGCCACCATCCGTCCACAATAATTGCGTCTTTGTTGAAAATGGAGTCAACATCGGCAATGCACGGCACTTCTATCGGAACATATGCTTGGCACCTGTCCAGATATTCAGCCGCCACAGCTTGCGTAGGCAGTGCTTCTGTATTCCAATACCATACACGACCGTTTGTACAACAATAAACTTGCGACGGTTTCGTTGACGACTCACAGAAACTAACAGTTTCGCCAACCGGAATTGGCATAACTTGTGTAGATATAGCGTGATGGCCAGACGGCAGCACGTCGATACTGTATCGTGTTATAGCAGCAGTTGTCGCAATATAGATATTACGTTTACTATCGACAAATGTCTCGATAACTCGCGTTTTAGCATTAGCTATGTATGTAGGATCGACACAATATTCGCCCTGACGGTCGATTATCGACGAACCCAGCGGAACAACATTGCAATAGTCGGAGACCGCAATGCCGTCATGGTATGCAACTATGCCATTAAACTCAGTAATATCCATAGAACCTCCTGCGCAATCCAGTTCTAAGCTTCTCGCCAATACGTTCGGAGACATTTGCCTCGTGACGTGGCTGCGGCTTATTCTTCTTAATCAAATTGTAAGACTTGGCAGCTTCCTTTTCCATTGCGGCAACAGTGCTTACACCGTAAATAATTGCCAGAGCAATGGCCAGGCAGTCAGTTAAATACGGCTGGAACTTAGCAGGCGCCAAGATTTCACCAGCGTGCGAATGGTCACGGTTTACAATTTGGAGCGGAACCGGCAACACAACACGCTTGGGTCCAGGCAGACCGTTCAACAAAATAACGATGCGGTCTTCGTACTCTTCGGTCGTGTAAACACCGGGAGTTGCTCCAGGCAAAATCTTTTCGAACTCTTCACGATACACATAGTCATTTTCGAGGCGAGGACATTCGTCAAGCACGTCAATCACGCGCATCGGCGGAAAATCGATATTGGCATCAGGGTCAAATGTAACGGTACCATCGTGTTTTACAATGGCAAGCCTATTATCGATAGTCCAGAAGGCCGCAGTCCTATATTCGTTCAAGTCATTCGTGGGCCAATGGCCATCGCCCCAGTCCGGGCGTTTTGCAAGCACAATGTCCATCGCGGTCTGTGTATCAATATCGGTAGAACGCTTATCCGTATAGCCAATGATTTCAAAGTTTTCATTAGGTTGTCTAAACGGTACAAGCTGAATGATATTGTGCTCAGGCATGTATACACGACTTGTAACCGTAATATCGATGGTACGGTCGCAATTCAGCGCCGGCAAAATTTCGGAGACTAAAACATTACGCCCGGTTTCAATGATGTCGCCGGGCATTTCATCAGGGTTGAATGACGGTATCACGCCGGCCTTAATAGCCGCGGATTGGATTATATCTAGAACCTGCATTAGTACCTCCATAAGTAGGTCTGTTCAAACTAATATTACGGCCAACAGCAGCGTTGACATTCTTCAAATGACCGTTGCGTGCATGCAAGAAGTTAATACCTTGTACAACGGCATCAACAATATCATCATGGCGGCCGTGCGGGAATTGTGTGAATTGGGCTTGAATTTCGCCCCACACAAAACCGCGCACCACAAATTTGACGTTCATGCTGTCAAACAAATATTTAACAGTAAGAGCTCGTTCCAATTTATCACGGCTTGGCGTAGTCTCAAGAATACCGCTCATTTCGCGTCTGAGGATTTGAACAGCGGCCACGCCATTTGCCTTGGCTTCAAACAAAATCGGCACCTCGTTGCCATACCGTTTGCGCAAGTCCCTAATCTTTTGGACAAGCATTGTAATATCGGCATGGAAATTCAAAACGTCAAGAACATAATAGTCAACGCCATTCGTGCCAATGATAGCAATTGCATTGTAATCGCTGTTTGCATCATTCTTCATAGCAGCATCAACGCTTATTACAAGCTTCAACGATTTAAGAGTCGGTCTATCGCACGATAGAATTAGTTTGTGACGTTCGAACAAGTTACCGATGTCATCAAGCGGCGTTTGCAAGAACTGAGCATTAAGTGTGAATGGGTCATTCTTGTAAGTGTCGATTTCCGACAAAGGCAATCGCTCCGGACAAAGTGCCGTGCCATCTTCATTGATAGCCGGAAAATTTGCGTGGAACCATTTCTCATTGGAACCGCCACCAAGCAAAAATCCGGTAAGGTCATTGGCCGCAATACGTTGCTGAATAACAATAATGGGTACGTCCGGGTGGTTGATACGGTTACGAATAGTGCTAGTGAAAATGTTATTGCGCTTTGTAAGTACCGTTGGCGACGTTCTATCCGCAGGCTTATTAGGGTCGTCAATAACGAGCAATGTACTACAACCAGAACCTGTGATGTTGTTGCCGGAACCACGCGCAATAATCATGCCATTTGCATTATTGGTCCATTCAGTTTTACCGTCGTTGTTGGGACGCATACGTAAATCGTTAATATCGAAGTGCGCAGCGAGCCACAACAAAATATCTTGAATTTCGCTGTTCTTACGAGATACCAAGGCCTTATCGTATGACACATACATTACGGTGCTCGACGGATTTAACAAAAACAGCCAAGCAATATAGTGCTTCATGATTTCGGTTTTGCCGATACGAGGCGGCGCATTGATAATCATGCGGTTGTTATTCTTGCAATCCAGCACCAAATCTATTAAGTCATTATGAAACTTATAGAATTTGAAAGGAACTTTATACATATGCTGAAAACAGTACCCCAGGAAAAACCTGAAGTTCTTTTTACACAAGTCAAGTTCCAATTCAAGTTGCGTCATATGCTAAAAGAATGCTGCGGCAGCTTCGGTGGCAACAACGCCTTCGAACATACCATTCGCATCGTGTACAAATTTAAGGTTAAATGCGGCTGTTGCTGCAAGCGGAGTACCGGAAAAGTCCTTAACCAAAACAGTAGTGTTATTATATTTGATTTGGAATTTTCCACTGAACAGACCATTACGTGCATCAATGATAACAGTCGAATGCATCGGCATGTAATTGTTGACGGACAGTATCAAATCGTGCGAGAAACTAACAGATATGCTGGCAACTGTAGCAGCGTCTTCAATCACCGAATAGTTTAATTCGCAATCTTCGGTATCGGCATTTATATTCGTCTGGTCAGACTGATGTGTAAACACAACCGGCTTATTCCAGCTTATCGGGATAATATCGCCAGTTCTGACAGACATAAATGTACCATCGCCGAACTGCAATTTACCATAGCGCGGCAACATATAATTCGGGCCACCTTGTTTATTTTGAATAAAGATAAAGCCAGACGCAATATCAGGTACCTGGATAATGGCATTATTGCTGGTGAGCTCTCTAACATACAACGGCGTTTGTGTGGCGAGTACTTGGAACGGAATAAGATTAACACCGTCCTGTACGTTCTTGTACATTACGTAGTCACCAACATTACAAATGCCAAGAGGAACGTGGCCGTTCGGGTTAGGCAGGTTTATATCAATCGCTTTGTCAGTACGTATTACTACAATCTGGCCAGCGCGCAATGCGGACCAATCAATCGCAAGTGTATCTTCAATAAACGTGCTCGGAATGTTAATAACGCGTGTCCAAACTGTTAGTGCAATAGACAAACTATTATCGTCAACATTAATAGTGTCTTCTTGCCAAATGTTGCTACCGTCAAATTCGTCGCGGCGCACATAGTCGGGAAGCTGTTTATTCGGACCGAGCGGATTATATGTGTCAAGGTTGCCGTCACCATCATAGAATTTCAATGTAGAAATATCCGTAGGCGCAACGGCATCATTTACGATATTGACAGCCCAGCTAACCGGCCAGCTCGTTCCGCCGTCCAACGACAGTTTAATCAAAGCACTCTCACGTACGACAAGGCACGTGACTTGTTGTTGGTTCGCACCGTAGCACAAATAGCCGCTTTCATTAGTTTGGACAACTGCGCCTATATTGAAGTCTTCAATATCGGTAATAGGTCCAGTGACATCATAGAAAGAAATCGGCGTCGTGTTGTCGCCATCAAGTCTAAAAGCTCTAAGTATCGCATTGCGGTATGAGAGCCTATGAGTATCAAACACTTGTATCATTCTTGGTAATCCTCCGGATTGCGAGCCATATCTTTACTTTTATCCATTAAAATGTATTGCCAATCTCCATTTGCTAGGCTGCTAATAGCTTCCCACGGACTTCCGGTTTCCGGTAAGAGGTTGCGCATTGTGTCAAAATTATTACGCAAATAACTAGTCGCCAAATGGAAGGCATCACCAAAGTCAGGTATAAGCCATGCTGGATTTGCCGATACAATAGATGTAACAAGCGGTACAGCTTCCGGCGTTGTAAGGTATTCGAGACCTTGCTCAGCCAAGCTTGGCTCATATTCGAACGGAAGATGCTCACCACTTATGGCAGCCAAGTCATCTTCTGTTATAGGGTCCATTTCCTGCCGCGTTTCGTCTAATTCGCGTTTAGTCGGACGAGTCGCCAGAATGTATTCATCCAGGTCCATTACAGACACTGGTCCACCTTCAGGCAACGATAAATCAAATGTAATTACTTTGTCAGCCATTATTTGGTTTCTCCAGTCGGTAATAGATACTTGCCAAATACTTGTGTAGCAATCGGAAGCAGTGCGCCAAGACCATAACGCATAATCGGCCTTATCGGTTTGCCAAGTTTATATTCACCCATCTTTTCGTATTGTTTGGACGATACAATCGGTGTCTTTTCCTTGGTTTGATATTTCTTGTAACGTTTACCGTATTCCGTCAACGCCTGTTTCCATTGCCTATTCAAATCGGGGTCGGGCAATTCGGCCTGGCTTTCAAGCAACAGCTGAACGAAATTGTTGTTCACATTAGCACGCTGCTTGGTCCAGCCCTTCTTTGTCATAGACTGTTTAGTAGCTTTAGTCGGGAAGAATGTTCCGCCCCACTCATTTAACGGCCGGTTCCACGCATTGTTCAAAAAGTCCTTAACTTCGTCGAGCTGTATCATTTCACGTGTGATAGGCTCGCCGCCAAGCGCAGGTCTTGGTTTCATTGCAAGAAAGTCGTCAACAAACTTCGTAGCCATTGCGTCAGTAATTACAACCGGTTTCGGCGTAACCACTTTACCGCGTTTTTCACGAGCAATCGGTCTAGACGCAACCTGCTGGCTGTTCTCTTTGTAAACCATAGGCAGACGCTTAAAATTCAACTGCATATCAGGAGCACCAGTAGCTACATCAAAATCTGTAAGCGGCTGACGTTTGTAATCGTGATATGTATAAGCGGCATTATCAACACCTTTCTCGGCACCTTCGCGTACACGCTGCATTAAAGCTGCGTCCACGTTCTTTTCGGGCAATCCCAGGTTGTCGGAAATAGCTTTACGCAGTTGGCGCTTGCGCAACTGTTCTTTGGAGAAATGACGCATTGCACCGGCTCCAAGAGCGGCGGCACCTGCTGTCAAACCGATGTTCTCCGGGCTATCGCCATACCAAGGTTCATCACGAAGGTTCGATGTAATGCTTTGAGCAGTGCCAAGACCGAGAGCACCGAGTCCTGCCGTTACAGCAGTACCAGCCGGATTTGAAAATCTTAAAGCGCCAAGAGCGGGCAGCAAATAGCGCGCATCGGACAAAACATCTTGCCCAACGTCAACGGGCAAACTACGCTTGCGACTACGAATTTTATCAGCGCCATATCCACCGAGTTCACGATGTTGTGTTACGGGAGCAACGGCACTACCGGCAAATTTGCCAATAACACTACGACCAGGTTCTTTTCCATAACCAGCAGTAAAGTGCTCAGCTTCACGAGGCGTATTAAAAGCACGAGCTGTATAATATATCGGGTCTTTCGGTCCGATAATTACAATTTCATCGTTATCGATAATGAACTTAGCGTGCTTGTAAGTTTCCGGGTCTTGAGCCAAGAGAGCTTGATAGTCGTTTTCAGCATTCTTAATGTCGTTTAATGTAATTGCCATAACTAAAATCCTCGCACTTTAGTTCCGCTAGTTGCTCCGGTTTGCACTGGCTTCTGTTCGCCCTTGCTGGCCGGGTTACTGCTCACATCACCGCCTTGCGGTTTCACGTGATATGCAGGCGGCACAAACGTAAGTGTTGTCAACAGTTCAGACGGAGGCACGGCTCGTTCCAATTTAGACAAATCAAGTTGCGGCAATGTGCTTGTAAGTGCATCGCCGGCTCGGCCGTATGTTGCCGCATTAGTGTTGTACAATTTCAACTGCTGATCGTGCAAATACTTTGCAAAATCATAGATAACATTCGGAGCTACGTTAGCGGCAAACATCATGCCTTCCAAGTAACTATCGTATGCTTCTTTAGCAGCCTGGAAGTTCACCATCAAATCTTGCGGCAAATCTTTCGCATCAAGCTGTTTAGTAAGGAAGCCACCGAGAGCAGCAGCAAGTCCTTCAAGTGTTCCGTTATCCGACGTGAGCTCATTGTCCATCTCCTTGATTTTGCCCCAGTTGTTCTGGCGCCATTCCTCGGAACCGCTTACCAACATAAGTTGACGAAGCTGGTCACGATAATTTTTAATAGTTTGATATACTTGCTGCTTCGCTTCTTCAGGCAAATAAACAATCTGGATACGCTTCTTTTCAGCGTCAGCCATGCTTGCGGAGTCACCGCCGAGAGACGAAGACAAACGTTGTGCAACCTTATCAAGAACCGTGGACAATTGTTGTGCCCGCTTCGGGTCGGCAAACGAACCATCTTTAAGCCAAGTATCGAGATTATCGACCACAAACTCAGTAGTCGAAATATCGCGCATAAGGTCTTGCATATTCTTACGTGCAAGTTCAGTACGCTTACCGAGAACTTCTGCCACAGGAGCCAGGTCAACACTCGAACCTTCGCCAAAGATACTTTCGTAGCGCTGCTTAAAGTTGTCAGCCCATTGGTTAGCGGTATCGCTGGTTCCACCGTAGGCGTCGAAGTGACCCTTCTGGACGTCAGACAAGAACTGTTTCCATTGGTTGGCCATTGTAGAACGCATACGTTCTTTAGCCACAGGACTCATCATTGTATTGTCCGGTTGTTCGGCTACACGTTGTTTAAGCATTTGTGCGAGCCAAGCATTTTCACGGTCAACACCTTGCCAAACAGTATCATTCCATTGAGAACCTGGCGGCATGAAACGGTGTTCCAAAGCCCAGTGCCAACGTAAGCCATTGCGTTCAGCCTCAAGTTCATCTTTATCAGGGCGGAGCACTTTAGAGAACCAGTTGTCTTCGCCTTTACGTACGGCCGGTGTCGAACTTTCTTTACCGGGCAACATAAAAATATTGTACGGAGCACGGCTTTCAGCTGGCTCATCAACAGTCTGTGCAGGTTCGACGAACGGTCCAGTATAACCCTTACGGTCAGCTTGCGGCCTGTAACCGGCTACCGAACGCATGCCACGGCCGTCACTAACAAGAATAGGCCCAGACGGCAACGGACGGTATCCGCTGGCATCTGTGGCCGGGCTACTCACTTTATAAGCATTCTTTATTTTACTGAGGTCAAGAACCGGCAACTCTTCAAGCGGTTTTACCGTGCGGGTATTATCCGGTTGATGAGAGCGGTTAGCTCCAGCTGTACGATAATTACTCATATTACCTCCAGCCAAGAATTGACGGTGCATTGCGTTCGCGAATGGTCGGAGTGTAAAATTCCCACGACAGTCGTGCTTTGTCACCAACTTTATCAATACCTTCAGTTGAACCAGCCATCGCGCCGGAGACGACATCAGCCAGGTCAGGAGAGCCAAAAGCTTCAGCTGCTGTGTCTCCGGCGTTTAAACGTACGGCCGACGTATCAGTGTTAGAGTCATAGCCGGTTTCCACGTCAGCATCATCGCTGAACACATCAGCGAATTTATCACGAAAACTCGGCGACAGACTCTGCCACATGTTATACAAACCGATAAGCTGCTTGACCGGCGTCTCGCGCCTCGCGTCCGCTTTCGGCGGAACATATCCAATTCTAGGTCCTGTTGCTTGAAAACGAGTCATCTTAGCCTCCTAGAACAACTGTCCAAAAATACTATTGTTTAAACCGGCGGTCTGGCCTGCAGCTTGTGCAAGGTCCATACCACGTGTATACCGAGTACCAGCCACATCGCTCTGGAGCTGCGCCCAGTTCATCGACGGCATCAAGTTCATTTGTGCTGTCTGCTGGTAAATACCTTGTTTATTACCGGCATCAGCCATCGCATTCTGGAATGCAGTATTCCACATGTTGGCAGCTTTGTTACTTACAGCTGTACCCACGGCATTATTTGCAGCAGAACTCTGCAACGACGAACCAGCGCCGGCGAGAGCTTGGTTAGCGGCATCAGCGAGCACTTGGTCATACATCGGATTAAAGAAGTTACGCACGTTACCGGCAGATGCTGCGTTTTCAGTGCCCATCATTTGAGACTGGTATTGGTCCAGCACGTCGCCCATTGCGCGGCCAGATGCAGCATCTTCGTACATATTAAATATAGGCTGCATGTCAGTATCAAGTCGCTGACCAGCGGCATCGGCTCGAGTCTCCAACGCAGCAAGCCCACGTTCAGGAGCCTTTGTATCGGTAAGACCGATGGCATCCGTGAAACCGGAAACACCACCACTAATAGGATTAGAACCGGCGATACTATCGTACCAACCGTTAACGCCACCTAGGCCAAGTGCACCACGCACTTTGTCCAGTCCGGCAAATTTACTGCTAAAAGGATTAACAAAATTCCAATCCATTATTTGCCTCCAAATAAATTATCCCAACTCAGATCGTGGCCCTGCGCCTGCGGGTTGTTGCCCTGCAGTTGGCCACCCATTGGTAGGAAACCTGTTAGGGACGACTGATTGGGCAGTGTTAATGCCTGCTGTACTTGCCGGTCCTTGTCCGCCGGGTTGAGCCGGGACAAAGCCATTGGAAGGAATGTTTGCCACATTGTTTGCAATCCTTTGCTGATATTGTCCCAAGGTATCTTGAGTTGCATCAGCCATTTGATATTGTGTCGAAGGTGCGGCGAGCACTGGACTATCAACTTCCTTAATAGCCTGGAGCATAGCCATTGCGCCAAGTGTATCACCAGCATCAAGCAGCTTGCGCAAAACTTCCATACGGGCTTCTTGAGTGTCCTTGTTCTCTTGCTGCCACTGCTTGAACATAATCTCGAAACGTTTGATACGTTCCTGAGAAGCAACCCATTCGGCCTGGCGTTCCATACGCTGAGATGCCATGATGCGCAACTGCGTAATCTGGTTTTGTTGCTGTTGAATAAGTTGCTGTTGCTGAGTAAGTTTATTTGTAAGCTCGACAACCTTCGGACTTGCGAACGGGTCTTGCATGAGCAGTGCACCAACGCGCTGTTTCATACTAACCGGCAGTTCGCTATTGGCCAGAATCTCAAAGATAAAGCCCTGAGCATTCAAGCCACTCTCTTTCGCCAGGTTATAAATAGCACCAAGCTGTTGCATCGTTTTATTACGTTTGGCGGCTTCAAGTAAACCGCCTTGTACAGTGACTTTGGCATTATTACCAGTAAGCATCGACTGCATTACACGATACACTTCAGCAACCGCATCGGCAATGTTTGCCAAGTAGATATTGGCAATAGCATCACGCACTTCATTGCGGGCCAAAACTTCTTCACGAGTAATAGCTTCGGACGAAGACTGGACAACCGGCCCAAGCTGGTCACTCAATACGTCTTTCCAAGTATTAAGTGCTTGAATGAGAAAACCGTTGTCATGCGGTATCGGCGTAATCGGGGCCTTGATTTCATTGCCATTCGCATCGAACGTATCAATTTCCTTGACACCAGAATTACGCCAACTAGGACGATGGTTATCGATTGCATCAGTCGAAGCAATCCAGTTGTCATCGTCTTCCATCGCGGTACGTATTTGAATTTTGGTAGCGGCAAGAGCCAGTGCTTTAAGCACACCAGAATGTTGATAATACAAACCACGATAATGATAACGCTTATCGTTCAGTTCAAACTCTTCACCGTAGAAACGTATGACCGGTATTCGATCGACGTTCGGTATTGGATAATGTTTCGGGTCTTCAACGCCCTCATCGTAAATATCTAAGTTTACGGTGCCGTTCTCCATATAATAATACGAGGTGCGGACCTTTTCATTTTGAGGGTCGAACTCAACATAGCCGCTAGGAAAGTCGGATATAAAGTCGTCATCACGCGTACGCGGCAACACTTCGAACACAACTAGTTCGGTTGCGTCCTTGAGTGTGGGGTCATTGCCATTGAACATAATTGAGCGAGCATCAATGATATTACCAACAGGTGCACCGTTCTCCATGCCAAGTCCAAGGAATGCATAACCGTCTGCGAGTGTACTGCGATACAGTTTTGTGAATAAAGAATTAAAGCGAGCAGTGACAGCGGCCTCGTTCAAACCATCATCCTGTGGTCTAAACGGAGACGCCGACAACTTACTCGCCAACGTGGTAATAAATGTACGAACGTAGTTAATGACAACGAGCGGGTCATTCGAAATCAATGCCCACTCGCTATACTCGCGGTCACCAAGCGAACCAGTTGCCGCGGCTCTAGAAATGTCAAGAGCTCTCTTATCTTGTTCACGATAAGAAAGCTTACTCTGGAAACGTTCGAGAATTACGTTAAGTTGTTCCGACATATTGGCTCAATAAGTTTTGTTCCATTGTCGCAGCATCTTCTGGCGACAACTCTTCTGGTGCAGTTGAAATATTTAGTTTATCCAATAGGTCAATCGCACGAACTTTTATTGAGTCCGGTGTATAAATATCGGTTGCTAATGAATAAAGTGTTGACCTAACCTTGTCGGTATCAACACCATTACGTGCTAAAGATGCCAGTGCTGCGACGCGACTTGCGGCCTTCGCTTGGTCACAATAGGCAATCAATCGTAGTTCGTCTATAAGTTCAGCAGTTAGCATATTTGTATATCTATTTATGACAAATTTATTTTTCCAAGACTTATATATGGTTTGTTTTCACCTTGATTTAAGAAGACTTCGATATATTGATTTGGCATAATGACAAAACGAATTTGCCATAGTTCCAAAATCCACATATCATTTGTTTTGTAGCACTCGAATATGCCCTGAAAAGCATCGCGCAGTCTATCGAATGCGTACTTCCCTAAGAGTCTCATTGCCGTACCTCGTACTGTTACAAAAAATACGGCACAGGTTTACCAGCCTGTACCGTTCTTGATGACATATAGTAGTAAGAGATATTGCGTGTTGTGGTTGTCATCAATAGTGGGTCTGCTGGACTCGAACCAGCGATGTGTAATGGACTACTAAACCACATCACCTTTGACCCATGGTGATAGACTTTACGTGGTCTATCAGCACGTTAGATTTTATTGTTCGTCGGTAGGTTCGACCATCTCTTCCGGAGTGAAGATCTTCACGCCAGACTTGAATTTGCAACCTGCCAAAGTGAGCGGTGTCAACTGGCCATAGGCCTTGATGACCTTATACGGAATGTACTTATCATCATAGAAGACCGTATCGCACAGATCGTCTTTGGTACCCGGCTTGATGCGCTTGATGACCTGGTAGTCGCGATCGGTCGCTTCTAACAGAATCTTCATAGGCGTCTTCCACAACTTCGATTCAGAACCTTCGAAGTCCATCAGGATTTCAAACAAGTTCTTGAAGCCGTTCTTCGTGGTGTCGAATGTCTGCATCAACTTCGAGCGAGTGCTATTGCTGATGCGCATCCAATTTGACCACTTGCGAACGACAATCGGTGCGCCGTGTTCATCGCACCTAATCTGACCAGATTCGTCCTTCACGAAACCGCCGAATAGGAAGCGGCAGTTGGGAACCGGGTCGTTGGTCTCGGCCATAGGTCCCGGCGGAAGGTCTGCAGTCTGGTAAGACAGTACGCACACGTCAACGTATTCGTCGTTGGGGAATGCTATGTACTCTTTGGTTTTAACATCGAACGGATTGGTAGCCATGATTACTCCTTAATTTGGTGGCTGTTTATGATGTTCATAGTTAGTTGAACTAACTATTTATATATCCAAAGTTTCGAATGAAATTATCCAAACTTCGGATAAAACGAGGGTTTACCTTTCTTCAACACCTTGTCGTAAACGTCCGGGAAATCTTCCTTAAGACGTTTAGCATCGATTGTATCGCGTCCCTTCATACTTACCATCGTCGCGAACTTTGCGCCCTTGTAAGTAAGTCTCTGGAAACGATATAAGTAATTGGTAAACAACAGCTTCTGTGCGGCAAGCTTCTGTTCCAGTTCTTTGCACTTGTCACGAAGGATAATAAACGTCGCATACTCTTCATCAGAGATTTCGTATTCGTCGTCTTTCTCTTCGTTCGTGACTGCAGCTTCGGCCACAAGAGTTTGGTCGATGTCTGCATGCACCGGATCAGGCTCAGGCGGAACTCGATTCTGGATGCAGTTCCACAAGAGCTGGCACTTTTCTTCAAGCTTCTCAACGTAGATCGGGTCGTATTCGACCTGTCGTTCGAAGTATTCGTGACCATGAATAAGTACCGCGAAGTACGTAGTGTGAATGCCAGTTACGTGCATCTGCCACTGAACCTGCGCGTAGTATCCATCTGGCACAGGATCCCAGTCTGCGGAACTACTACCGGTTTTGATTTCCAGAATGGCTACGAACTTGCCGTCTTTCCACAGTTCGCCATCAAGACTGCACTTGCGCCATTCACGTTCGTAGCATTCGCCTTGACGCACTCCAAATTCAGGATGCATTACTGCAAACTTCTTGAACTTGATAACGTCTTCGAGAAGCGAACCCCACTCTTCGTATTCAGAAGGTTCATGCGGTTGAGGATCGAGCTTGTCTTTGTAGACAGACAGAGCTGTGCCCCACTTGGATGCACCGATTGCGCACGACGCTTCAGTTGCTGTGATGCCACTGAGACGCCATGCCAACCACTCCTGTGTACCTTGCTGTAAGATAATTTGTTTAGCCATTAGAACGGTAAATCCTCTTGTTTAAGTGTTATAAACTTTTGTAAATCAAGTGGCCGTTGCAGTCCACCTAAACCGTGCGCGGCTACACTATCGTAATAGCACATAGCGCCATCAATTCCGTAGTGCGACGACTGAGCTATAACGGTTTTAAACAGAAGCACACACAATTCAAATTTACGGTGACGATCATTTTTGTCAGGCCATTGTACACCAGTATCAGCTGCATTATACATCGTCATAGTAGTCCAGAGCCAGGCACAAAAGTCGAGCGGATGTAATGCTACGACATTGACTATTGGCGCAAAACCTTTGTATCTGAATTTGAATCCGTTATTATATGAGCTTTCTTCTGTTATGTATTTGCTGAATATGTTATGAATATTGGTACGGTCATTGATAAGTATGACCACATCTATATCGCTTGAGCCTGGTTTATACGGACCTATCGCGGCTGTACCTGTGATAAAGCATCGGCCATGACAGAATTGTTCAAATGTCATAAACAATTCTTGATTCTTATCAATCAATGTTTTGACTTTTGTATCTACGGTACTAACGATCATGTTTGTTATCTCCTTGAATTAAGAAGCATCCTATACTGAGAAGCATAGGAGCTTGTGGATTTCATACACCTTCCTCAATAGAGTTAAGGTCCAGCTTGCACTGACCAGGTACAGGACGATCATTGCAGAACTTTTCCATGAGTGTCGCATAGCCTGCGATGTCGTGCCAGTGATCCGCAAAGAAGCAATCGCCGTACATAACACGTCCAAGCTTTTCGACAATCATACGAACAGTCTGCCGACCCTGCGCACCGAGCTTCTTCCAATTGTCGGTTTTGGAAAATTCCTCGAGCACCTTGTCTTTGATACCGGCTGACTTGGCATAGTCGCCGTGAACATTGCCACGCTGTTTGAGAGTATCTTCTACACCCATGCTTCGCCTCCAAATTTGATGTCATCGATGAACGCCACCTCAGACTTCGGTATAAGCATTGTATGATGGTTCATAATTAACCACTTGTCTTCATGTTCACCGATGATAAATCCATCGTAACAATTACCAAGGCCATGCTTAATAACCACGTGCTGGAGATACATAGGCTCCGGTTTCAAAGCACGGCAATGCTTATACTGAAGGCGCAGTTCGTTACGATACAGCGTGCCATCCACGGTTTCTTCGATACCGGTCAAAGTACCAATGTGCCAGCAATGGCCGTTATCCGAAAAGATACAGAACAGTCCATGTTCGAAATGTTTTGTATCAGAATCATAGAACGCTTGTGTATAATCCAAGTCGTTGAGTTTATCGATTGGCTTCATACCATTCCTCATAGGCGGACTTTGTGATGATGAACTTATCAACGGACCCGCCTTTGTCCGGATGATTTCGTTTGGCCCATTCAATCCAGGCCTCTTTAATATCTCGCTGTTGTGATATACCAAGCAAGCTGCGGAGATACATCTCAACTTGTCGGTCATCTTGGTACACCTTGGACATCTGTATAAAGACTTCTTGTGTGCGGCAACAGTGCTCGTACAGTTCCATCCAATACAGGTGCTTGTCCGTCGGACCAGGAAAATTCGTATATGTGAAGTACGTAATTATGTTATGTTGGTTACAGGCTTTTAGACGTCGCCACCACTTATGCATGGAGATCGCACCATAATGATAACCATGCTTGGCCAATGAAATCATCAGCTTGATAAATGGTTCGTCAACCGGATTAGCCCACGTGCACATTAACGCCCAATCAAACCGTCCCCAATCTTCGTACTTGCGGAGCTTGAGAAGAAGTTCGCAGCGATTGCACAGGTCTAATGTAGCCTTCGCCTCAGCCTTTATCGCTGGCAAATCATCCGGGTTGTTCAGAACCGATTGCCTGTTTATTAGCATCTTGATACTCCAACTTATTAATCGTATCTGCGTACGAGTTGAACACGTCACGAACCATCTTGCGGATACGTTCAGTCGCATCTTTCAAATGATCGTACGGTTGACGACGCTGACGGCATTCATACTTCAGATGAATACATTCGGCGCAAATGAGTTTTGCTTCGGCCATCAGTCGTTCGTACAACGGGTCTTTCCAATTAGCAGCAGGAAAGTACGCGCTCAAACGTTTCTTGGCCATACTCATTACGTTGATGAAAGCTGTCTGGCCTGCTTGTCCACTCATCATATAACCAGTCTGTACGATAGGTTCGTTGACGAGGTCTGTAGCCATCTTAGTTATAGCCAGCGATTGGCTATGTACTTCGGCGAGTGACTTGCACTCAGAGATTGCTGGTACGTTCATTTTGTAGTCCTGTTTTGTATTTAGGTTTTCGAAAATTAATCTTTGAAAACGGTCTTATGGGCCCTTTATTTCTACTCAAAATCATTTTCGAAAAAAAATTTTTGTTTTGTGTAGAGAAAAGGGCCCCTTAAGATAATTTTCAAAGATGAATTTTCTAAATACGTGCAAAAGAAATGGCCGCGAATTTGCGACCATCTCTTTTATTGTGATTAGACTTCGGACAAACCGAGCTGAGCGAGGAACGCAGCCTTCTGTTCCGGAGTCATGCTGTCGAGCAGGCTCTTGACAGATTCGGTGGACGGTTTGCGAGAACCACCAGTAGCACGTACGCCATCGAGCACAGCAGTCACGATGTCAGCAGCAGAGGCGAGAGTCTTGGCACGACCCTTGATAGAACCGTGAGACACACCAGCGAGCTGAGCGATGTCGTTGATGGAGAATTCGTCCTGTTCGACAAGTTCCTCGAAGCGCTTGGCAGCTTCGTCCTTGATGCGGGCCTTGAGTTCGTCAGACAGGTCGTTGGCAAAGCGAACACCAGACTTGACTTCGACTTCGACTTCGTTTTCGTTTTCCATAATGGATTCCTTTAGCACGTAGTAGTGCTGGTTGATTGTGAGTTGTGAGTTGTTTTCACATTTAGATATCTATTTTTTCGAAACTTAAATTCCAAATTTTCAAAAAAATTTTGATGGCAAAATTGGAATTTACAAGCACGTAAAATGAGATATATAAATATGAAGATTACAAATGCAAAAGAACGAGCAGAGTTCCGACGTGGTCCAGCTTGGCAAATCCTGCGCCGGTTCATTGCATCGTCGAGAAATATGACATGCGAATATTGTGGCGTCAAGTATAAACGTCTGTGTGACTTGAACATCCACCATATGTACACGACTAACTACGATAACCTGGCACAAGATAGATTCTTGCTGTTGTGCAAGACTTGTCATGAGTTTATCCATGCCAAGTATCGTAGCCCGCTCCTTGCAGATAAGCGATTGTTCGGCCGATCGGATTAGTCTACAGGAACTATCCGTATTTCCGGCATACAGTCGTTTGCCATCCAATGGATTTCATCCAGCTGATGGTCTGTATTCTGGATAATCCATTCTTCGACATCATCGACAGGAATGGTAACATATACAGACACTTCGTTTGTGTTGTAGTCCATAACTGTTATATACATTTGTTTCATAGTTATTCTCCTTATACTGGGTAAACGTAATGCGGTACATCAAGAAATCGTTCGGTCTCAGCCAGTAGCGTGTCTGCTTTACGGATAGATTTCATAGACCAATGGTCATAGACGGCCAGAGGATTTATCGCCGCAAGAATCGACGACGTGATCGATATCGGTATGACTTTCTTATAGACGACTACAGTATTGTAGCCGTTTATTTTTACACATGCAAATGTAAACGTCCGACTGTTTGGAAACTTTTGCCGTATATCTACGGGTATATGCTGTAACATTGCGTACGTCTTAGACGTGAACCAAGATTCTTCACACATACGGTACCTCCTATAATCTAGACTGAATAAAGTTCGCGAGTCCGAATAGTTTATCTTTATCACCGTTCACAGCGTTAACTCGAATGGCCATAGCCAAGCGCGCCATAAATGTCTTGTACTTTACAGACGGAAACGGCAGTTCTTCAAGCGGCACGGACTCGAGTTTTTCTTCTTGGCGAAGTTTCTTTTCTTGTTCCTTCGCGGCAAGCAATATCTGTTCAAGCTGCTCGACGTGGCTGTGCGCATCATTCGCGGACTTGTATGTGGTGGTATTATTGTTAGGCTGCGTGCAATAACCGCACGACACCTGGAACCCGCGATGAGTTCGGTTGTAGTGCAAGTCACGGCCACAAGAACATTTAGCAGGCCACTTCACGCCATAGAATATAGCGAACGCTTCGTCAGTACGTAATTTGTGCTTAGTATATACGTGGTTTTCGAAGCTGCGCTTAGGTATATTACACTGACACAACGGACATTGGTACAACGTACGCGTACGCTTCATGGATTCTGTTTTCAGATGCGTGACGTATTGGTCGCGCGGTTTTGTTATGTAGTTGAGTTTCATTAGAAGTATACCTCCACATAATCAGGCGTTATATCTACACATACACGTGTACATGTATCGTACTTATATGGTATTTCCATACCGTGTCTGGACCAATCTATGTGTTTACGTAATGTACGTACGAGTTTAGCGGCATCGATGTATTGCAGATGCTCGACTTTTGCATGGATAAATATTTCGCGGCCTTTAATTTTCATGTTAACCTCCGAGTACTGCAAGGGCGATTAAACCCATGAACATAGATGTACTTGCTGCGCCCAGAATGGCGAATGATGTAATAATAATATAGTCCATTTTCGATTCCTTTATTTATAATAGTATTACTTTGTTTGTAATGCACGTGGCGATCTATTTGCGGCGAACACTGCATAGCGCTCATCCGGAAACCTGTGATGCCATGTACGTACGATGTGATAAGCCACGACGCGATCGCAACACTTCAGTATTCGCATAGGCGTACCATCGATTCGCCAAATATACCATGCTTCATTCATTTGTACCTCCGTAATGTGGTTAGGAATGTATAAATCTGTTGTGCTTGTTCCGTTGTGTTCGGAATCTTCGCACGCTTAAGATATTGTCTGGTCATTTCGACTGTTAGCGGTTTGCGCTTGCGGTCCTCTTTAAGAAGAGCTGCGATAACAATTGCGACGCCGAACTTGTATTGCTGTGGCACATGACGCACAACATCAATAATGAAGTCGTTGTCGCCTTGCTCAGGTTCCGGTGGTGCGATAAACAACTCGCGCATTGTATGGTCGTCATCGTCCATTGGGTTGAGACTGTTGTCGAAGTTGAACTCAGTCTCAGTAATAGACCGCGACTCAACGCTGTCATACTTGTCTTGCCAAATCTTGAGACAACCAACGTTGATGAGATACGCCGCTTGTTCTGCTTCAGACCGCGTACGATCGAGCTGCAAGAACGCTGTATTCATGCCTTCCCATGCCGTGTTACGATCGACTCCGTAACGACGCTGTATTGCTGATACGATGTTTTCGTAGTCTATCATAATGTCAACCGTATGTTATGCCGTGGATATAACGCTTTGAGTTTTTCTACCGCCAACAGACACTTCTGCGGTGCAACTGTGTACACAGCAACTACTTTGCCTGTACGTTTTAATGTTACTGTTATAATCATACTGTTACCCGTTCGTATATGTTGGTTAATGTATAATCTTTACCGTACTGCGCTGTTGCTACAATACGCTTCGTCGCTGCATTTGTCAACATACATTTACAGTCTTGATACTTGTATGCGACTGCACGAATTATTACTCCGATGCGACTCGGTTCGTCTATAATGACTGCTTGGTCCATAGTCCAGTTGTTAAATGGAGCTATACATTTAATGGTAAGAATGTATTTCATAATGTAGTCCGAATTACCACGTCGTGATATTACGACGAGTCGAGTTTATAACAACCCGGTCTGAGACTGGTCGATTGACCAATCCCAGTACTGGATAGTTATTAGATGCGCTTCAGACCCAACAATGCAAGTTCTTCGTCGGTCATGGTACGAACGCGAGACTTGACTTGCTGTTCTTTAGTTTGTCCGTGACTTCCGAACGTGGTCATGATATCGTCGTTATTGTAACCAGATTTTTTCATGGTCATGATAGACGACAGCGAAACACATTTTAACCATGCCATTTCGTTGTTACTAAGTTGTTCGAAGTCTTTAGTAGACAGTTCGTCGAACTTGTTGATGATTTTGTTCTTGATGGTTTCGAGTTGTTCGTTTGTATATTTCATGGTAGTAGTCCTTTATATTATGAACGAATTTTATTTATCGATTGTTCAAAACTCAATTCGTTCGTTCTGGTATATAATATAAAAAATTAAAATTGAGAAGTGTCATAAGAATGTATAAGTTCTGTCATTTTTCTGTCAGAATTTTGTAAAAGTTTTGTCATTTGATTAAATATTATACGTT
>WARQ01004013.1_pt1 | contig 28740 bp, 29 predicted proteins | sample 4769161 | NCBI WGS metagenome assembly WARQ01 (sample SAMN08893024, study PRJNA449175) | gut metagenome | isolation source: rumen sample fed with dry roughage | host: buffalo | place: India: Nagpur | collected 2016 | reverse complement strand
TCGCTGCACACAGTACCGCATCACGCGGCGACGTGATGCTGGTGCTGGAAGGTCTGATCTATATCTTAACCGAGAGGCTGCAGGCCGGAACGGTCGTGAGCATGGGCAACTTCGGAAATTTTCGCATGGTAGCCGGCTCTGTAGGCGCTTTAACGGAAGAGGAGTTTAACACCTCGATGTTCAAAAAACCGCGTATCATCTTCAAGCCGGGTATCCTGTTGCGCGAAGTGACCAACAACGCGAAGTTCGAAAAATTGCCCACGGTTACGGTTACCGTAACGGAGCAGTGCGACAAAGAGCACGTGTATTAATTCTTCATTGCACCCTTGGATGCAGGTTCCGGGGGTGCAATTTTGTATGCACAAATCTCAATTTTGAATTACAAGGTTTAGAAACTAACAAACGATTTTTATGCTGAAAGAAATATTTGTACAGAGTTATTACCCCCAGGTAAAAGAGGCGGGAATAAAATATGGCATTAACCCGGTGGTGCTGCTGGCCCAGATCGCCATCGAAACAGGGTGGGGCGAGTCGGTGCTGTGTAAGGAGCATTTTAACTTCGGTGGCTTGACGGGCTTCGGTAAGCCTAGCGAGTTCTGGTCGGGCACCAAAGTGCAGCTTTGCGAAAAGGGACTTACCTACCGGAGCTACCCCGATGCCCGCAGCGGTATCTTGGATATGGCTCGCCTGCTGCGCTCATCCTATGCCTCTGCCTGCAACGTAAGCAACGTGCCTGCAGCCTACGCCCAGGAGATAGCCTACAGCCGCTACATCAGCGAGGTAAACGGCGACAACCGTCAAAACTACAAGATGCTGCTGGTAAAGCTATCCGCCACCATGAGTAAACTGATAGCGCTGCAGTTTCCGGAACATAAAGATTGATTCTCAACACAACCCCTTAAAACAAACAGAAAGATGAAACAAGTAAAACAGATCATTGAATTTATTTTGGTAGTGGCAAGCTGCTTTTTTCGGAAAAGGAAACAGCAAAAAGTCTACCCTCACGTTCCTGAAGATCCTTATCCTCCTGGCTCTTGTGCTGGAAGAAAAGGAGATTGCCCTGGCTGCCCTGGGTGTAATTGTAACCCTCAGTCAGCGCCCGCCTCCGGAGCCGCCAACCTGCTTGGCTGGTGTTTGATCGCGGTAGCAGGAACCAGTTACCTGTATAAGTTGCTGGCTTAAGATTCATACAGTAAAAGTCCGGCTTGTGGGGGTCGGACTTTTTTTATTAATAATTATGATTTCGATCGAAAAATAATCTGTCAAACTAGTAAATAGCAAAAAAATATAGTTATAAATTTGCATCAAATAAATTATGATTTAGAGAGCGCTTTTCATTGTTTAAATTATTGGATTTTTTTTTGCTGGGTTATTTATTTTACGAATTTTTTTTTTTTATTTTATTTTNNACGAATGTATATTTTCTATTGAATACTTTGATTCTCAATTAATCAGATTATGAGTATAACATATCAGCATGGGTCATATAGAGAGAAGCTATTTGACGAAAGATGGAAGAGAAAGAGACAAGAAATATTAGAGCGTGATAATCATAAATGTGTTTTGTGTGGTTCTGCCGATGGTTTGGTTGTTCATCATAAACAGTATCATTTCGTATCTAGATTGGGGGTCTATAGAGATCCCTGGAATTACCAGAATAAATATCTTATAACCCTTTGTAGATCTTGTCATGAGCGGGGTCATTACAAATTTGAAGTGCCAACAAAACATGTATAAATAATATAATTCATAAACTATGGGATTTTTTAACAGACTATTTGGAAATAGTGAGCAAAAGAGTACGCCGGTAGAAGTACAAACTGAAGCAGCGCCGTTGAAGGAAATAAAAGAAAGTGACTTTATTGATAATTCGGACCCCAATGATGATTCAGCTAATACAACTACAATTACGTATGGATCGTCTATGCCGATCGATTTGATATATCAATTTTTAAAGGAAGACTACGAAACGAAAGGTTACGAAGATGCTCTTTGTAACCCGGATAATTCGTACAAGGAGATGAATAAAGTTATTATCAGAAATAATTTGGAGGTAAGATTTAAACAGGTAAAACTTAAATACATGGATGATGTACGAGAGATAGATTTTCATATTCAATCTCGTGCTCAAGCCGGTTTGGTTGATGTGGTAGAGCAACTTAAAACAAGAAAGCAAACCCTTACAGAGCATCAGCGACAACTGGAGGAAATGGAAAGAGACTTAAGAAACAATACCGGGTATATGATCGGAATGCTGCTTTCGTACGAAAGAGGATTTCTTAGAGGACTTGCGGCACTTTCGTTAGAAACGCTTAAATCTCAAAGATCATGAGCCCCTGGGTTAAATTTGGATGTTTCATTACCGGATGGAATCGTAATATTCTTGCCAACTGTACGGAGGCAAGTCATAAAGCATTAAAGAAATATACATCTTCAATGCTTATATTAATTCTTCTGTGGGCATTTACCGGATATTGTTTTGCAGATAGATATGTGGGGTTGCAATGGTGGGGTTGTATTATTGTTGCTCTTGTATTTGTAATAATAGTTGTGCAGATAGAAAGACAAATTATCCTTACAGTTGGCAAAAATAGAGGCGTAGGTGTTCTGCGAGTCTTCCTGGCGGTTATAATGGCAATTCTGGGCTCTACAATCATCGACCAGATCATTTTTGGAGATGATGTTGATAAGGAGATGATTGATATCAGAACGGAAGAGGTTAACCGAATTGCTCCTGCGAGGCAGATTGTAATTCAAGCCGAAATTGACAGATTGTCTTTTGCCATCGATTCATTGGATAAAGTGAATATGCAATTGAACGAAGAAATTGCGCAGCGTCCAACAATAATGACTGTGCAATCGGTAACCACCGAGGTTCCTGTTGTGCAGAAAGATGGTAGCATAGTAAAAGAAAAATCGAATTCAATAACGCGTACGCCTATTGAAAATCCCAGACTAAAACAGGTGATTTCCAATGAGAAGAATTTGGAATATATGAGAAAGCTGCTGGATGAATACAATAATAAAAAACTTAATGTGGCAGCCGAGCTTAAAAAAGAATTGGAAGCTAAGACCGGTTTTTTGGAGGAGCTAAAGGCTTTGGTGCGAATTATGTCTAAAAGTAGTATAGCATTGGGTTTCTACATATTGCTTTTCTCTTTTCTTCTGTTCCTTGAATTATTGGTTGTAATGAGTAAGTTTGGAGATAAGCCCTGTGATTACGACTTGATAGTTCAGCATCAGCTCGCCGTGAAGGAGGAGTCTATAAGAGATCTGGTAAAAAGAGTATAATAAATATAGCGAAAGTCCGACCCGTGAGAGTCGGACTTTTTAATTATAAAAAGGGGATTACCCATTTTTTGATTCATGTAGGTCTGAAAAGGTACAATACTGAAAGGTATTTGAGTTATTTGTATAAAATAGCTGAATTAAGTACAGATAATTGAATTTATTTGTATTATGTGTTCCTGTTTTTACTATATTTGCTCTCAAAATGAATCAGGTTATATGACAACACTTACAGAGATAGGTAATACGCCCGTTGATTTTGCAGTGTTAAGATCAATGTTTCCCAGCCATAAGTCGGTGAACAACAAAATCAGCGAATTGGAGAAGTCCGGAGTCCTTATAAGACTTAAGAAGGGGATGTATGTTGTATCGCCAAAGGAAAGCGGTAAACTTCTATCGCTGGAGTTGATAGCTAATCATCTTTATGGTCCTTCGTATGTATCTATGGAATCGGCTTTAAGGTATTTTGGGCTGATTCCGGAACGTGTTTACGCTAATCTATCGATGACTGTCAAGCACTCCAGAGAGTTTAATAATCAACTTGGAAGATTTATATATACACAATGCCAGAAGGAGTATTTCCCCATCGGTATCAGGCAGGAAATCCATGCTGAAACAGCATTTCTTATTGCTACTCCAGAAAAAGCCTTATGTGATCTGATCATTCACACCCCGAATCTGAATTTGCGGTTTAAGAAAGAAATACTTACTTACCTGGAAGAATTCCTTCGCTTCGATATGGATGCATTCTACCAGATGGATTATCGTATTTTTGAACAATGCGCAGAAGTGGGTAAGAAAAAGGCTGCATTTAAGAATATTATCAAAATACTAAAGCCATGAATAGCATATTTGAACAAATGCTTTCGCAATACGCAATAGTGACCGACAAAGACTGTCGTAATGCTATCTACGAAGTAATGCAACAAATCACCTTGGCTGGTCTATATCGCGGAGGTTTCTTTAATAAAGCAGCCTTTTATGGTGGCACTTGCCTTCGGATATTTCATAAGTTGGAGCGCTTTTCGGAAGATATGGACTTCTCGCTTTTGGCCCCTGATGATTCTTTTAATCTGGAAAGCTATTTTCCATCCATCACAGATGAATTTGCTACTCTAGGGCGCGAAGTGGTGATTACTAAAAAGGACAAACGTAACTTTGGCAAAGTTGAATCTGCTTTTCTGAAGGATGATACAGAAGTGTATGATGTGGCATTTCGGACAGAAAAAAGTTTGAAAATTAAAATTGAAGTAGATATTCAACCGCCTTTGAAGTTTCAGACGGAACAAAAGTTGTTGTTGCGCCCCTTTTCATTTATGACTCGCTGTTTTACGCTCCCCGATTTATATGCCGGTAAGATGCACGCATTAGTTTTCAGGACATGGAAGAATAGAGTTAAAGGTCGAGATTGGTATGATTTTGAGTGGTACTTGAAGAATGGCATTAAGTTAGACTTCACTCACCTGCAAGAACGAATCCGCGAATTCAATGGAATAGAAGTAAGCAAAGAAGAATTTATTTTATTATTGAAAGAACGACTTGCTTCTACAAATATTGATTTGGTAAAACAAGATGTAGAACCTTTTGTAAAGAATTCCGAAAGCTTTGAAATATGGTCAAACGATTACTTTCTGCAATTAGCAGATATGATGCTTTTTGAAGAATGAACTGGGCCGGATATATTTGCACACACTATAATGTTCGCGCAAATAGTTTAATAAATAAATTATCCAAATTGTCCGGTCTGCTATGCAACATTGTATAATTAGTTGCAAATGGACGGGTAATCATTATCTTTGTAACGAAAAAAAATAGTGTTTGCTGGTTCTTTACTAGAAACCAGTTGTTTAAATAGCGAAAAAGTCCGGCCCGTGAGAGTCGGACTTTTTGTTTTTGAATAGATAACCTTAAAAAGAATATCTTCGGAGTAGTTGTAAATGGCATATATTCAGTAGTATACGCGTTTGATAATTTAATAATCAACCTCTTTTTGGACTATTTTTGAAGAGAAATAGAACTTTTTGCGTGTAGATGGGGTTCGTAACTTTGCATCGTCATCAAATGAGTGAATATGATAAAAAGAGGTGTTTTAATAGGGTTGTGTTTAGGTTTTTTGCTTACAGGTTGTGATTTAATAGAATATCATCCATATGATGTACGTATCGACGGAGAAACAAATATCAATTTAAAGAATATTGAAAAGATACAGCAGCAATGCGCCGGAAAGGATACGATCCGTTTCGCTTTTATGGGCGATTCGCAACGATGGTACGACGAGACAGCCGATTTTGTGAAACATATTAACAAGCAGGATAGCATCGATTTTGTTATCCACGGCGGGGATATCTCCGATTTTGGAATTACAAAGGAGTTTCTCTGGATCAGGGATATCATGCAGGGGCTTCGTATTCCGTATGTTGCCCTGATTGGGAATCATGATATCCTGGGTAACGGAAAAGAGGTGTTCGAACAGGTGTACGGCGACGAGAACTTTGCCTTTATTGCCGGAAATACCAAGTTTGTGTGCATGAACACCAATGCGCTGGAATACGATTATTCGCATCCTGTACCCGATTTCGATTTTATAAGCCGTGAGGTGGCGGACTCGGCCCGGTATTCTAAAACAGTGGCTGTTATGCACGTTAAACCTTACGACGATCAGTTTAACAACAACGTAGCCCGACTGTTTCATGCGGAAATAAAGAAGTTTCCTTCGTTGCAGTTTGCTTTGCATGCCCACAACCATAAGCTGCAGACAACCGATGTGTTTAAGGATGGCATCATCTATTACGGGTGTGCCTCGATGAAGCAGCGAAATTATATGGTATTTACCTTAACTACAAACGGTTATAGTTATGAAGTTGTCAATTATTAAGAAGATAATAGTTTTTGTGGTGTTGCTGATGATGGCCTATTCGCTTACGGCTGCCGAAACGTATAGTCCGGGGGTGGAGAAGTACCATAGGGTATGGAATCACCTGATACCCCGGTACACCAAGTTGCAGTATGCCGGATCGATGGGCTTCATGTCTGTAGGTACCGGATGGCAGTATGGATCGAATCATCAGTGGGAGACGGATTTGTTGCTGGGCATCGTGCCGCGGTATTCGTCTAAACGGGCCAAGGCTACCCTTACCCTGAAGCAGAACTTTATGCCTTGGAATGTGGAGCTGAACGATCGCTGGAGTCTGGAGCCCCTGGCCTGCGGGTTGTATGTAACCACGCTGCTGGATAATGAGTTCTGGACCAAGGAGCCGGAGAAGTATCCGTCTGGTTACTACGGGTTTTCCACCAAGTTGCGTGCCAATATCTTTGTGGGACAGCGCCTCTCTTTTTCGTGCGATAAAAACAATCCAAATAAAAAAGTTACGCTGTTCTATGAACTAAGTACCTCCGATTTGTATTTTATTAGTGCGGCGACCAACAAATATCTTAACCCACGCGATGTGCTGAGTCTTTCGTTTGGTGTTAAACTCCAATTATTTTAAAAGATGCCAACAAAATATATAGGCTACATAGCGCTGTTGCTTTTGATGCAGTTGATTCCGGCACGGGGGGTGGCTCAGACTACGGTGAAGGGGATGGTACTCGATTCGATTACGGGCGAGGGACTTCCCTTCGTCTCGGTGTTGCTTAAGGGTACTAACCAGGGAACCACCACCGATGCCGATGGTTATTTTGCTCTGGCAAGCCCTTCGCGTTCCACTATGCTTGTATTTTCGTATCTGGGGTACAACGAGAAGTTGATTACCTTGAAATCGAGACGCGAAAACAACCTGAAGGTTTCTATGGCGCCTACTTCCTATGCCCTCAATGAGGTGGTTATCAAACCCGGCAAGGAGCGTTATGTTAAGAAGGGCAATCCGGCCGTGGCCTTTGTAAAGCAGGTGATTGATGCCAAAGAGAAGAATGATCCCAGAAACAAAGACTACTACGGGTACGAGAAGTATGAGAAGATGACGTTTGCCCTGAATAACTTTAACGAGGAGAAGCAGAAGAAGGGGTTGTACAAGAAGTTCGATTTCCTGAAGGACTATGTGGATACCTCGGATGTTACGGGTCAGCCTATATTGAATGTCTCCGTAAAGGAGTCGCTGGAGAATGTGTACTACCGCAAAGATCCTAAGGAGGAGAAACGGGTGGTGAGTGGCATCAAGCGGTCAGGGATAGACGAGCTGTTCTCGCAGGAGGGGGTGCAGCAGTTCCTGAAGGAGGTGCTGAAGGATGTGGATCTATTCAAGAATGATATTCCCCTTTTCCTGAACCGGTTTGTGAGTCCGCTTTCCACCATGGGGCCCTCGTTCTATAAGTATTACCTGATGGATACGGTGCAGGTAAACGGTGAACCGTGCATGGATCTGGGGTTTGTTCCTTTCAACTCGGAGTCGTTCGGCTTTACCGGGCATCTGTACATCACCCTCGATTCTACCCATTTTGTAAAGAAGGTGGCTTTGCAGATACCAAAGGATATCAACCTTAACTTTGTGGAGGGGATGCGGATCGACCAGGAGTACGACCGGGCTCCGGATGGTACCCGGCTGATCAGCCGCGACGATATATCGGTTTCTTTCAAGCTTACGGGTAAATCGGATGGGTTGCATGCGCGACGAACGGTTACCTATAAGAATCATACCTTTGATAGGCCGGCCGACGAATCGGTGTTTAACAGGCCCGGGGAGGTTATCGAGCTGGCCGAGGCTAAGTTTCACGACAACGAGTTCTGGGAGCAGAACAGGCATATCCCTATCGGGCAGAAGGAGCAGACCGTGGATGCCATGCTGGCTCGCCTGAGGGAGGTTCCTCTTTTCTATTATACCGAACAGGTGGTGAAGGTGCTGGTTTCGGGTTACATTCCCACGGCTGCCAAAAAGAGCAAAGTAGATATCGGACCGATGAATACGTCCATCAGCGGAAATGCGGTGGAGGGACTGCGCTTCAGGGCCGGCGCCACAACCACGGCTTATCTTAATAACCGCCTGTTTGCCGACGGCTACATGGCCTACGGTACAAAAGACCAGAAACTAAAGTATTCGGGGGGTGTGGAGTATTCGCTGATAGATAAGAAGGAGCATCCCAACGAGTTTCCGGTGCATTCCATCCGGGCCGAATATCAGTATGATGTAAATCAGCTGGGACAGCATTACCTGTATACCAACATGGATAATATGTTTCTTTCCTTTAAACGGAAGAAAGACGACCGGGTTACTTACCTCCGTAAGGCGGAGCTGAGCTACAACCGCGAGCATTATTCGGGCTTCTCCTACGGTGCCACCCTGCGGCATAAAACCGAGACAGCTACTGCCTATGTGCCGTTTCTGCAGAAGGAGGGCGACGGATTTACACGGGCTGTTAACGATTATTCCATGGGTGAAATGGAGTTCAGGTTGCGCTTTGCCCCGGGCGAAAAGTATTACCAGACCCGTAACCACCGTATCCCCATCACCTTCGATGCGCCTATCTTTACCCTTTCGCACATTGTGGCCCGTAAGGGGGTGCTGGGTGCCGATTACGATTACAACCGTACGGATCTGGGTTTCCAGAAGCGTTTCTGGTTCTCAGCCTTCGGGTATACGGATGTGATTCTGAAGGCGGGTAAGATATGGGATAAGGTGCCGTTCCCGTTGCTGATGATTCCCAATGCCAACCTGTCGTACACCATTCAGTACGAATCGTATGCGTTGATGAATGCCATGGAGTTTCTGAACGACCGGTATGCTTCGTGGGATCTTACCTATTTTGGAAACGGGGTGTTGTTTAACCGTCTGCCGCTGGTAAAAGAGCTGAAGTGGAGAGAGGTGCTTACCTTCAGGGGATTGTACGGCGACCTGAGCGATAAGAACAATCCGGCCAAGAGCGACGGCCTGTTCTTGTTTCCCGAAGGGTCTTACCAGATGGGTAAAAAACCGTATATGGAGGTTGGAGTAGGGGTGGAGAACATTCTGCGGTTTCTGCGCTTCGACTATGTATGGCGACTAACCTACAGGGAGTTACCGGATGTAGATACCAGCGGCCTGCGTGTTAGTCTGCATTTTACTTTTTGATTTGGGTGGTGCGCATCCGTTAAAGAGGAGTAATGCGTTACGTTTTGTTTAAAATAAACATGTAATACTGTTTTAATATTAAAATAAATTATAATTTTGTGGTGTATTCTTTATTATTCGTGCCAAATATAGATAACCGACAACGAATGAAAGGAATCGCTTATAACGACTTTTGGAACAGAAATGAAGAAAACCAGACCAATTTAGCGCAATGCTTTATTGTACATTTGTACCCGGTTTTCGGAGTTACCGGCAGTTCGTTGCCGTTTTTCGATCATTAAGATTTTTGGGATCTAATTTAATGAATAAATGAAAATGAAAGTAGAAGTTAAACCAGCCAGCGGGAAGCTGGGGGTTTTAGTTGTAGGTGTAGGAGGAGCCGTATCGACTACCTTTATAGTAGGAACATTGGCCGTAAGAAAGGGATTAGCCACTCCAATCGGATCAATCACACAGTTGGCCACCATGCGATTGGGTAAAAGAAATGAGAATAACTTCCCTAAGATAAAAGATATCGTTCCATTGGCGACGTTGGATGATATCGTATTTGGCGGATGGGATATATTCCCGGAAGATGTGTATGCTGCTGCAAAGCATGCCGAGGTACTTACCGATAAGGATCTGGAAGGTGTTAAAGACGAATTGGTAGCCATCAAACCGATGAAGGCTGCATTCGATCAGAACTTTGTAAAACGTTTGAACGGTACACATGTGAAAGAGGCCGCCACCCGTTGGGAGCTGATGGAGCAGGTACGCGAGGATATCCGTAACTTCAAGGCTCAGAATAACTGCGACCGCGTGGTTGTAATTTGGGCTGCCAGCACGGAAATCTATTTGCCGTTGGCCGACGAACACCAGACACTGGAAGGTTTCCGCAAAGCCATGAAGGAAAACAATGTGGAACAAATTGCTCCAAGTATGTGTTATGCCTATGCTGCCATCGCAGAAGGTGCTCCGTTTATTATGGGTGCTCCTAACTTGTGCGTGGATATGCCGGCTATGTGGGAATTCTCTAAAGAGATGAATGTACCCATCTGCGGAAAGGACTTCAAAACAGGTCAGACTATGCTTAAGACCGTATTGGCTCCGATGCTTAAAACGCGTATGTTAGGTCTGGACGGCTGGTTCTCTACCAACATCCTGGGTAACCGCGACGGCGAAGTGCTGGACGATCCGGATTCATTCAAGACTAAAGAGGTCAGCAAGCTTTCGGTTATCGATACCATCCTGCAGCCCGAGTTGTATCCGGAGTTGTACAAGAATATTTACCACAAGGTACGTATCAACTATTACCCACCGCGCAAAGACAACAAAGAGGGTTGGGATAATATCGACCTTGTTGGATGGATGGGTTACCCGATGCAGTTGAAGGTTGACTTCCTGTGCCGCGACTCGATCCTGGCTGCTCCGCTTTGTCTGGACTTGGTATTGTTTGCCGACCTGGCTTTGCGTTGTAATTTCTCGGGTATTCAGAGTTGGTTGTCGTTCTATTTCAAGAGTCCGATGCACGACTTCGAACATGTTCCCGAACACGATTTGTTTATACAGTATATCAAGCTGAAAAATACATTGCGCACCATCATCGGTGAAGAGACATTGGATTATATCGATTGATATAGTAACTATAGATTGAAGTAAAAAGAAACCCTGCGAAGGCATTGAATCCGGTTCAATGCCTTCCGGGTTTTGTTTGTATATAATTTTGATAGGTATGAAATATGCAATTATAGCAGCAGGTCTCGGATCGCGTCTGCAATCAGAAGGGGTGTCGTTGCCCAAGCCGTTGGTTAAGCTTAATGGCGAGGCGATGATCGACCGGTTGATCCGGATATTCGTGGCCAACCATGCCGAGTCGGTGAGTGTAATTGTGAACGAAGAGATGAAAGAGGTGCAGGAACACCTCAAATCGCTCTCGTTGCCTGTGCCCTTACACCTTGTAATTAAGAGTACACCAAGCTCTATGCACAGCTTTTTTGAGCTTTCGCCTTCGCTGGAGGGTGGCAAGTTCTGTCTTACTACGGTAGACACCATCTTTAAGGAAGATGAGTTTGCCAGTTATATCAAGGCGTTTGAACAGGATGATGTACACGACGGACTGATGGCGGTTACCGATTACATTGACGACGAAAAGCCGCTATACGTTGCAACGGACCCATCACTTTCGGTTACCGGTTTTATGGATAGCGCGTATCCCGGTGCCCGGTATATCTCGGGGGGTATCTATTGCCTCAATCTGGCAGGAATACATACGCTGCACGGCTGTATGAACGACGGGGTGTCGCGCATGCGCAACTATCAGCGCAGGTTGGTAGAGGAGGGAGTGCAGCTTAAAGCCTACCCGTTTTCAAAGATTATTGATGTCGATCATGCGGAAGACATCCAAAAAGCAGAAAATTTTATTTATTAATAGTTTTCGGGTAAATGAAACAAAATAAAATCGCCGGCATTGTACGGGGCAACTGCTATTCACCCAATCATGTGGGAAACGATGCGGCTGTTTTTAATGAGACGATCCGCCACCTTGAGTTGGCCGGATACGAGGTTACTACTTATACAGAGGAAGATGTATTGAACCGGGAAGTTTTAGAGCCGGTTATCTTCACCATGGCACGAAGTAAAGAGGTCGTGGAAAAATTAAAAGAATACGAAAACAGGGGAGCTGTGGTGGTGAATTCGGGTTATGGTATTTCCAATTGTACCCGCGAGCAGATGACACGTCTGCTGGTAGACAATAACATACCTCATCCCAGAAGTATTATAACTCCCACCAAAGATCATCATATTGCCCAGCGTCTGAAAGAAGAGGGTATGGATAATTGCTGGATCAAACGGGGCGATTTCCATGCGATACACCGCGAAGATGTAACCTACGTACGACATATCGAAGAGGCCGAAGGTATCTTAAGCGAATATGCCTTGCGTGGTATTCCCAATGCAGTGATAAACGAGCACCTGGTGGGCGACCTGGTTAAGTTTTACGGTGTGGCCGGAAGTGATTTCTTCTATTGGTTTTATCCGTTTAATATGAATCACAGTAAATTCGGACACGAGCAGATTAACGGTAAAGCTACAGGGATTGCCTTTTCGGTGGAGGATATGCACGCTATATGCGAACGTTCTGCCCAGGTGCTGAAGGTTAAGATTTATGGCGGCGACTGTATCATTTCGCCCGAAGGCGAGATTCGTATCATCGATTTTAACGACTGGCCCAGTTTTGCCCCTTGCAGAGATCAGGCTGCACCTCATATAGCACGTTGTATTATTGAAAGTGGTAAGGATTTATTGGCATGAAAGAAGAAATTAAATCTACGCTGAAGTCGATGGACACCGAAGAGTTTATCGACCTGGCGTTTTACAGGCCCATCGGTTATCTGTGGGCCAAATTATTTGAACGGTTACACATAACCCCCAACGCTGTTAGCGTGGCTTCCATCTTTTTGGGTGTGGCTGCCGGCGTATTGTTTTATTTTGATGATCTTGCCTATACTATTCCGGGCATCTTGTTGCTTATCTGGGCGAACTCTTTCGATAGCGCCGACGGACAGCTGGCTCGTATGACGGGGCAGTATTCGCGTCTGGGGCGTGTGCTGGATGGTGTTTGCGGCGATATCTGGTTTATCACCATCTATGCGGCTATCTGCTTTAGGCTTACCCCCGAGTTTGGTATCTGGATTTGGCTGATGGCTGCCGTAGCCGGGTATTTTCATAGCATGCAGGCTTCCATGGCCGATTATTACAGAAACTTCCACCTCTATTTCCTGAAAGGGAAGAAGGGCAGCGAGCTTGAAGATTCGTCTATCCTGGTGGCACGTAACAAGGAAATTACCTGGAAATCGGATCCGGTGGAGAAGTTCTTCATGTTCTTTTATGTTCCTTATACTCAGAAACAGGAACAGCGGACGCCTGCCATGCAGAAGTTTCGTACCACACTTCGTAACGTGTACGGCGACCGCGAAATGCCCCAGTGGTTGCGCGAGCATTTCCGTACGCTGAGCAAGCCTTTGATGAAGTATACCAATATCCTGTCGTTCAATACGCGTGTAATTGTGCTTTTCGTATCCCTGCTGATCGATATGCCCTGGATATACTTCGTATTCGAACTTACGGTGCTGAACGGGTTGTTGCTGTATATGCGCACCACCCACGAACGGATCTGCAAAGAAACAGAACAACTTGTATTAAATAAAGAGAATAAAGCATGATTAAAGGTTTGATTTTTGACTATGGAGCCACCATCGATTCCAATGGTACGCATTGGGCGGAAGTTATCTGGAACCAATACCAGACGGCCGGTGTGCCTATCTCCAAAGCCAACTTTCGCGACGCGTATGTGTATGCCGAAAGAGCCCTGGCCGTAAATCCGTACATTAAACCGGAGGATAATTTCCTGCGGTTGATGCAGGTGAAGATCAGGATTGAATTCGACTACCTGCTGGGCGAAGGGATCTTATCTAAGAACGATACAACCGATTCTGTAATCGATGCCATTGCCACCGGCTGTTACGAGGATGCCCGTAAGTCGGTTGAGGCTGCCAAGGCTACGCTGGATGTATTGTCTGCCCGTTATCCCATGGTGCTGGTATCCAATTTCTATGGTAATATTCAGGCTGTGCTGGATGACTTCCAACTAACATCCTATTTCCCGGTTGTGATTGAATCGGCCGTAGTGGGGGTGCGTAAACCGGATCCGGCTATTTTCCGTCTGGGAGTGGAGGCGCTTGCCCTGCAACCCGAAGAGGTGGTGGTGATAGGTGACTCGTACCGCAAAGATATTCAGCCTGCACAGTCGCTGGGATGCGACACAATCTGGATTAAAGGAGCCGGATGGGACGATTCCGAGGCGGCTGTTCAACACGATAAAATTATTACTGATATAGCGCAGCTACAGGAGCTTTTGTAAATTGCTCCGTAGCTGTAGATAGACTTTAGTCGGTTTCTACCGGCCTATTGCTTGCCTTTTCTGAACTCGGCAGGCGATTGGCCGGTATGTTTTTTAAAGAACTTACCGAAGGTGGACTGGTTGGAGAAGTTAAGCATGTCCGATACCTGTTGCACCGTCATATTGGGTGTTTTAAGTAATATCTTGGCATCCAGGATTAGCGAATGGTCGATCCAGTTGTTGGTGGTCTTGCCGGTGAGCTCCTTCAGGACGGCCGAGAGGTACTGGGGGGTGATGCACATCTTGCCGGCATAGAAGCTAACGGAGTGTTCTTCGCGGCTGTGCTTGAACATCAGTTTCAGAAATTGCTGGAACAGCTCTTCCTTACGAGATAGTTCGAAAGGTACAATGTCGTTCTTCTTAAAGATGATGTTTTTTAGTTCGAAGAATAGGTGGTATAACAAGGACTGTACTGCCTCTTTGTGGAACAGATGCTCTTTGGCTTCGGCCCGCTTACGGATCAGTGTAAAGAGGGTGTCAAGCACGGATACCTCTTCGTCGGTAAGCTCTACACTGGGGTTTTTACGTAAGAACATATACTGCAACGAATTATCACCGTCTTCGTTCTTTTTTGGCAGATTGCTAAGCATATCTTTCGATATCACCATGATTTTGCCTTCTAGATCTTCGGGCCTGCACTGTACTTCCAATATATGATCGGGTAGAATAAAAAACAGGGTGTTTGCCTGCAGAGGAAATTTAAGATAGTCAACGTTGATGGTAACTTCTCCTTTAGTAAGCAGAATCAAACAAAGTCCGTTGATACGTACGCTCATGGGGGCATCTTCTGCCAGATACTCCGCACAATTATCTGCTGCTTTGAATTTTGTTTGAAGCAATTCGATCACCAAATCGTTGGAAAAAGAGTGGGGGTGACCGATGTTTTCGTTAATCTGTATAATGTCTATCAGTGGTAAATCAGCCGATTTCATATTTGTTGTTCTTTTTTAAGATGCCAAAAGTAGTGTTTTTATGTAAATGGGCCTACATTTGCGGGGATAAACGCAATTAAATAGACATAAATAATGAAACATACCATTTATATTCTTATATTGGGAATTTTGTTTTTCTGTACACCTTTAAGTGCTCAAGAAAAGAACAAACCTTTCCAGCACCTGTCCCTTTCGCTTGGGGCAGGAACCATGGGTGCCGGTCTGCAGCTTACCGCCCCTTTACATCCTCACTGGGCATTGCGTGCCGGCTTTGATGCCCTTCCGCTGGATATTTCGTTCAACTATTACGAAGGAGAATACGAGGTTGCCACCAATTCGACCGTCAAATTCCTGAACGGTAATGTGTTGGCAGACTGGTATCCGATGCGAAACGGACTCTTTCATGTAACCGGAGGGGTATTTCTGGGGGAGAGCTCTGCCAAAGGTGTGGCACGGAGTGCGCGGTCGTACACCCTGAACGGACATACATTCGAACCCGAATACTTCGGTACGGCCCATGTTACCGTTAAAACGGCCTTTGCCAAACCCTACCTGGGTATAGGTTTGGGACGGGCCATACCCCGGTCGAGGTGGGCGTTCAGAACCGAATTGGGTGTGATGTACCATGGAACTCCCCGGGTGGAGGTGGTGAACAACACCGTATTTTTATTGTCTATAGGTGATTTGCCCGAGTTGAGGGAAGAGGTGGTGAAATATAAATTTTACCCTCAACTTTCGTTCAAGGTGGCCTATAGGCTGTTTTAAGCCCTTTACGCAATCCTTTTTTTAAAGATGCTGCGCAGCCTTTGTTAGGTTTTGAATAATTCTTATTACCTTTGGCGGTCATTTATAGAAAATAAGAACAAACTTATACAACGATGAATATATCTTACAACTGGCTGAAGGAATATCTTGATTTTGATTTACAGCCTGAAGAAGTTGCCGCAGCGCTTACCTCTATTGGTCTGGAAACAGGCGGTGTAGAAGAGGTTCAAACAATTAAAGGCGGATTGGAAGGTCTGGTAATAGGTGAAGTGCTTACCTGCGAAGAGCATCCTAATTCGGATCACCTGCATGTAACAACCGTAAATGTGGGACAGGGTGACCCGTTGCAGATTGTGTGCGGTGCCCCCAACGTGGCAGCCGGACAGAAAGTAGTTGTTGCTGTAAATGGCACCAAGCTGTACGACGGCGAAGAATCCTTTACCATCAAGCGTTCTAAAATACGCGGTATCGAATCGAACGGAATGATCTGTGCCGAAGACGAAATCGGTATCGGAACCGACCATGCCGGAATCATCGTACTTCCCGAAACGGCTGTTGTAGGAACGCTGGCTAAAGACTATTATAATGTAAAGAGCGACTACGTGCTGGAGGTGGATATCACTCCCAACCGTGTAGATGCTACTTCGCACTACGGTGTGGCACGCGACCTGGCTGCCTACCTGAAACAAAATAAGGTGAAGGCTACGCTTACACGTCCTTCGGTAGAGGCCTTTAAGATAGACGATCCTTCGCCTGCCATTGAAGTGGTGGTTGAAAACACGGAGGCTTGTCCGCGTTACTCGGGTGTCACCATCAAAGGGGTGACTGTAAAGGAGAGCCCGGAATGGTTGCAGAACCGGTTGAACGTTATCGGTCTGCGCCCCATCAATAATATTGTAGATATTACAAATTACATACTTCACGAACTTGGTCAGCCGTTGCACGCTTTCGATGCGGCAAAGGTAGCCGGCGGTAAAGTGGTTGTAAAAACGCAGCCCGAAGGTACTTCCTTCGTTACGCTTGACGGGGTTACCCGCACCCTTACCGATCGCGACCTGATGATCTGTAACGCCTCCGAAGCCATGTGTATCGGCGGTGTATTTGGCGGTCTGGATTCGGGCGTAACCGAAGCTACTACCGACGTGTTTCTGGAATCGGCCTATTTCCATCCAACCTGGATTCGTAAAACAGCCCGTCGTTTCGGTCTGAATACGGATGCATCGTTCCGTTTTGAACGTGGTCTGGATCCCAACAATACTGTATACGTTCTAAAACGTGCTGCCCTTCTTATCAAGGAGATTGCCGGAGGAACCATTTGCGGACAGATTCAGGATGTATATCCCGAAGTGGTTAAGCCTTACAGCGTTTCTGTAACTTACAACAAGATAAACACCCTGATTGGAAAAGAGATACCGGCAGAAACAGTTAAGAGTATCCTTGAAAGTCTGGAGATGGAGATCGTATCGGAAACAGCCGAAGGCCTGCAACTGAACGTTCCTGTATACCGTGTGGATGTACAACGCGACGTAGATGTGATTGAAGATATCCTGCGTATCTATGGCTACAACAACGTTGATTTCAGCGACAGCGTGAAGTCTAACCTGAGCTATAAGACTCCGACCGACCGTAGCTACGAACTGCAGCAGCTTATCTCGGAACAGCTTTGCGGAAGCGGATTCAACGAAATAATGAATAACTCGCTTACACGTGCGGGCTACTACGAAGGATTGTCTACTTACCCTGCATCCCATGCGGTAATGTTGATGAATCCGCTTAGTGCCGACCTGAACTGTATGCGCCAGACGCTTCTGTTTGGTGGTTTGGAAAGTATTGCCCACAACCGCAACCGTAAGAATGGCGACATCAAGTTCTTCGAGTTCGGTAACTGCTACGATTACGATACTGACAAGGTAAAGGAGAATGAAACCTTATCGGCTTTCACCGAAGAATTCCGTCTCGGACTTTGGGTAAGCGGTAACAAGGTATCCAATAACTGGGCGCATGCCGACGAGAAAGCAACCGTTTACGAACTGAAAGCCTATGTAGAGAATATTCTGGTACGTCTGGGTGTGAATACGGGTAAGCTTGTATTCGGCAACCTGACGAACGACATCTATTCGGCTGCTCTCAGCATTACTACCGGTGCAGGTCGTCAGCTGGGTACACTGGGTGTTGTAAATAAGAAGCTATGCAAAGGGATGGACATAGACGGCGAGGTTTATTATGCCGAACTGTCGTGGACACTGCTTATGAAGGAGATTAAGAAGAGCAAGGTTACCTATAGCGAAATCTCTAAATTCCCTGCCGTTAAGCGCGACCTGGCTTTGTTGCTGAATAAGAGCGTACAATTTGCCGAAATACAGAAAATTGCTTTCGACAGCGACCGCAAACTTCTTAAGAAAGTAGAGCTGTTCGACGTTTACGAAGGTAAGAACCTGTTGCCGGGTAAAAAGTCGTACGCCGTAAGCTTCTACCTTCAGGACGAAGAAAAGACGCTTACCGACAAGCAAATTGATGCCATCATGAAGAAGATCCAGACTAATCTGGAACAGAAGCTTGAGGCCCAACTAAGATAATTATCTATTATAAAATATAATTAAATAAACAATATGGGAAGAGCGTTCGAATATCGTAAAGCGAGAAAAATGAAACGTTGGGGTAATATGGCCCGTGTTTTTACAAAATTGGGTAAGGAAATTACCATTGCAGTAAAAACAGGAGGACCCGACCCCGAAACCAATCCCCGTCTGCGTGTGCTTATTCAGACTTCCAAGAAAGAGAACATGCCCAAAGAAAACGTGGAACGCGCCATCAAGAAGGCAAGCTCCAAGGATTTTACGGACTACAAGGAGATGAACTACGAAGGATACGGACCATACGGTATCGCTATCTTTGTAGAAACAGCCACAGACAATACCACCCGTACAGTGGCCAACGTACGCAGCTATTTCAATAAACTTGGCGGATCGCTGGGAACTACAGGTAGTTTGGAATTCCTTTTCGACCACAAGTGTGTATTCCACGTAGCTAAGAAAGAGGGTATCTCGTTGGAAGACCTCGAGCTGGAACTGATCGACTACGGAGTGGATGAGCTGGAAGAAGACGAAAACGAAATTGTAATTTACGGCGAATTCGCCCAAAATTCAAACATCCAGAAATACCTGGAAGAAAATGGATTCGAAATCAGCAGCGCCGAGTTTGAACGTATCCCCAACGATACAAAATCTGTAACACCCGAACAGCGTGAGCAGATTGAGAAGCTTATCGATAAGCTGGAAGACGACGAAGATGTACAAAACGTTTTCCATAATATGAAGGAGGAAGACGAGGAGTAATCCTTGATTCTCTCTTTGTTTTAGGAAATTGAAAGCCTTCCGGCAGCTACATCAAGTAGCCCGGAAGGCTTTTGTATTAAAAATAAAGATTATGCGTAAGAATATAAAATACCAGTTTATCTGGATTCCTTTTTTTGTACTTCTTCTTTTTAACAGTTGTGAGACAAAAGATGGTGATTGGGATGATAATATCAAACTTTCATCTCGCCAGGTTCAGTTTGAATCGAAGGGAGGTTCTGCTATTGTAACCACTAAAGGAACTGGTTGGTGGTTTAGCGATATTTACCCCTCTGCAGACTCGATTCAACATACTTCCTTCGATACATTGAATGGTGGAAAACCGATTGATGGAGAGTGGTATACGATACGAAGGGATAATGTTACCAGCATCCTGATTCAGGTATCCGAAAATAAAGAAGGCCGCCCCCGGCAACTTGTAATTCATCTGCAGAATGGCGACTACTTTGATAGAATCCAGGTGGAACAAAAGGGATTGGGCATTTCTGGCAAGTGACTGTCGTGCCATCAACCAGAAAAAGAGGATGCAAGACCGCGCTAGAGCAACTTCACTCTGATCACCTCGTTGATGTTGGTTGTATAGCGTGGAGAGAGATGTTCCTGTTTCATCTTCCAGGTGCGGAACTCCTGGGCTGCAAGCTTGAGTACCGGATTACCAAATTTATTATTCAGTTTGTCTATCGTTTGCATCAGCGATTTATGACGTGGATCCGAATTAAAGAACAGAGAGGGTTGAAGCTCTGTTTCATTAATAAAATCCATCAGTATCACTCCGGCTCTTTTATAACGGAAGTCATTTTTAAAGATACGATCTAATGCAGAGGTGGCTGCCTTACTTAATTCGATGGACGAAGAGGTTGGAAACGGTAATTTAACATGAAGGCTATTGCTGTATTGTTCGCATGCATCTCCAAATCGATTGGTTGAGATAAAAACAATCAATGAACGACAAAACGATTTTTGCCTCCGGAGTTTTTCGGCTGCGGTTACGGCAAAGGTGGTGATTCTCTCACTTAGCTCTTCTTGTTTGGTATATTCTTTCTCGAAAGTCCGCGTAATGGCAATGCTTTGTCTTTTCTCTTTCAATTCCATGTCGTGGGCTTTCTGCCCGTTCAGCTCTTCCAGTAATTTTACTCCGTTGATAGTCATATGGCGCCTTACCCACTCTTTGTCCAGTAGTGAAAACTCGTAGGCGGTTTGTACACCGATAGCCTTTAATTTAATGGCTTGCCGGCGTCCTATACCCCAAACATCATCCACCTTAAGCCACTTTAGTGCTTTGATACGACGCAGCTCCGAATCAATCACATAACTGCCTCCCGTACGGTCGTGAAACTTTTTAGCAATGTGATTGGCCACTTTCGCCAACGTTTTGGTAGGGGCAATGCCTACGCTGACAGGTATTCCGGTCCATTTAAGTACATGAGACCTCATGCGTAGTCCGTAGTCCGTAAAATCTTCCTGTATCCCGTCCAGATTCAAAAAACATTCGTCGATACTGTATATCTCCTGTTCAGGACTATACCCGGATAGTATACTCATAACCCGCTGACTCATATCTCCATACAAAGGAAAATTGGCAGAGAATACGGCAATTTGGTTACGTTCTACCAGATGTTGAATCTGAAACGCCGGTACAGCCATCCCTACGCCCAATGCTTTTGCTTCGTTGCTTCGTGCGATAACACATCCATCGTTATTGGAAAGAACGACGACGGGTTTACCGTTGAGCGACGGATTGAACATCCTTTCGCAGGAGGCATAAAAATTATTACAGTCAACCAGAGCAAACATTATACCTTTTTAATTACATAGGTGACAATTCCCCAGATTGTAAAATCGTTATCCTTGTTCACCTCTATTACCGGATAGTCGGGGTTGGAAGGAACAAGCAGGCACCGGTCTTTTTCAATACGGATTTTCTTGACGGTAAACTCTCCGTCAACAAAGCAAACTGTAATCTTTCCATCTTGCGGGTCCAGACTACGATCCACCACCAACAGATCGCCTTCGCTCAGGTCGGTATCCATCGATACGCCGTTTACCAAAGCAAAATAGGTAGCTGCCGGATGTTTTATGATGTATTTATTCAAATCGATCGCCTGAGCTATAAAGTCTTGAGCCGGCGAAGGAAATCCCGCCTTGACTCCACCAATCAATGGAATTTCGGTTTCGTTATCTCCGGAAGCGGAGTAAAGGTCAAGGCTGGCGGACGAATGTAGCTTGGTTACCATTTCTGTTTTATGTTTGGTACAAAGATACAAAAAAGAGAAAAGCAACAGGCCGACTTAACCAAAGGAAAGTCGGCCTGCCGTATTAATTGAGAAATGTAAATCAGAACCTTGTATCCGATAAACGGGCCGCTGTTTCGTTGAAAGAGCTGATCAGTTGATGCATAACGGAATCTACTGTAGGACATTCGTTGATGATTGCGGAAACTTGTCCTATCTCTAGCTCACCTTCCATCAGGTCGCCTTCAAATATACCTTTCTTTGCACGTCCCCTGCCTAATAATTCGCGCATTTCTTCCGGAGTGGCACCACGGTTCTCTGCCTCTTCCACTTCGTTGAAAAACTCGTTCTTTGCCAATCGGGTAGGGGCCAGCTTCTTGAGCATAAGACGGGTGTCTCCCTCATTAAGTTTAAGACAGAAATCTTTGAAAGCACTGCTTGCCGAGCTTTCATGCGTAAGGGCAAAACGGGTACCTATCTGTACACCGTCGGCTCCCAATGCCATGGCGGCATACATGGCTTCGCCTGTACCGATGCCTCCTGCTGCAAGCAATGGAAGCGATGTAGCCTTGCGGACGGAAGGGATAAGGCAAAGGGTGGTAGTCTCTTCCCGACCGTTATGACCTCCGGCCTCGAATCCCTCGGCAACGATGGCATCCACGCCGGCCTCTTCACACTTTGCTGCAAACAGAGCGCTGGATACAACATGCACAACGGTTACATCGTGTTTTTTAAGGAAGCCGGTCCATTTCTTTGGACTTCCGGCGGAGGTGAAGACTATCTTGACACCCTCTTCCACCAGGATGTTCATAATCGTTTCTATTTCGGGATACATCAGGGGTACATTGACGCCGAAGGGATTGTCGGTTGCTTTCTTGCATTTTTGAATATGTTCGCGAAGCACCTCGGGATGCATGGAGCCAGCTCCAATCAACCCTAATCCACCTGCGTTACTTACTGCCGATGCCAGTCTCCATCCGCTACACCATACCATACCTCCCTGGATTACAGGGTGTTTAATTCCGAATAAATCACAAATCCGATTCATATTGGTTTAATTACATAAATAAAGCCTGCAAGATAAATATTTTTTATCCAGCAGGCTGTATTTGTGTAAAAGTTATTTTGATTTACCTACTTTCTGATCATTGTTTTCAGTATGTTCTCTATATCAGCAAATGCGGTGCCCATTACTTTTTCTACCACTCCTCCGATTTGTGAAGCCAGCAATTGCGAATTCATCCGGGAGATATGAGTCTTCCCATCGGTGGTGGTATATACAGAGATGCGGCAGGGCATCAGCGAAGAATAGATCCGTTCGCTGTCTTCCTTCAACAGCTGCACGGAATAATCCGGCTTGCAGAGCTCAATAACCTTTACGGGCAGGACATCCTTTCCATTTTTTCGCAACGTTTCCTGCAGATCGTGTGTCATTGATATTTTCCAACCTATTTCTGTTATCTTGGCCGATAACAGCTCTACGGTATGTTCGAATCCGTACAGACTCTCGTTCTCAATAAAGAACGGGTGTGCGATGGGTTTTGAAGTGTCCATTGTCTTTTTATTTACTTTTTCTTAAGCAATACAGTCTCAATAGCCTCTTTAAAGGCAGATTTAGGCATAGCTCCCTGAGCCATCTGAGGGGCTTCGTTCATAGGAACGAACAGTAACGAAGGAATGCTTCGGATACCAAATACACTGGCCAGCTCTTGTTCTGTTTCCGTGTTTATCTTGTAGATGTAAATCTGACCATCGTATTCGGCAGCCAGTTCTTCCAGTACAGGAGCAATCGACTTACAGGGTCCGCACCAATCGGCATAAAAATCGATGATGGCGGGTCTGTCTCCCAAATATTTCCACTCCTGAGGGTTTGCTTCATAGTTAGCAACCTTTGTTAAAAATTCTGCTTTAGTTAAATGAATTGTTTTCATCTTACTTTCTGTTTTTGAATTTGAATTATTTTCTTTTTTATTAATTTCGTTCTGAGCTGTTTTATTACCTGCCTCCTTAGCATTACACGAAGCGAGGGTAATAATTCCAAGCACCATAAATAAGGCTATTTTTTTCATTTCTTTTCTGGATTATAGTTTTTAATCTGATCTTTATAAAGCGTATTTTGTTTGTATGTTCCGGAGTCTGAACCGCAACCCGATGCGCCGCAGCACGATAGATTGTAGGCTGCCTGTATCAATAAAACAGCTGCAAGCATTAAATAGATGTACTGGGAAGTATAAATAGCATATATACCAATACCTATGCCTCCAACTAATCTTACTATACGGGCAAATCCCCAATTCCTGAATCTACTGTCCATCTTTTGTCTGTATTATTTGTTTTCACCTTCTAACTATTGATCATTGTTATTAATGTCCATTAGAAATATATTACAAAGATAGATAAAATTTTAATACAAACAAATTTCTAAGGGAAAATATTTATTGTTTTTATTTATTTAATAGGAAACAGCACTTTCACGGTTTTATTTAAACGGATTTAGGCATATAAAGCGGATAGTTGTATCTTTACCGAACTTTGAGAAATACGAAGTACATATATATTTATAAATTGATAAACTAAACGCAGATGTTATTGTCAAAACAAATCTGTAAAAAGCTTCTGCTATCTGCTGCAGTATGCTTTTTATCTTTTTCTGATGGTGTACCTGTATCAGCACAGCAGGTTCATATTATTCCCAAACCGGCAGAGATGCAGGTTAAGGATGGATTCTTCAGGGTTAATAAATCAACAGTGGTTGTGTTGCCGGATAAGTTGCCTTCATCTGAGTTGTTGCACGACATGATGGAGCACGCTGTTGCAGGATCAAAGGGTGGTACGTTAAAAATAGCCAGACACGATGTAAAGAAAAATGCCATACGCTTTGTGCTGGATAAAACCAATCCGGATAAAGCTACGGAGTCTTATTCGTTAGAGGTAGATGGCAAAGGGGTTACGATTACTTCGGGCTCCGACAAGGGATTGTTTTACGGTGCGCAGACTCTTTTGCAATTAATGAGTAAGGATGGCATTGCTTTTGCTTCTATTAAGGATGAACCTCGTTTCCCGTACAGAGGTTACCACCTGGATGTATCACGCAACTTCTTTCCAAAGGAGTTTATCATCAAGATGCTCGACTGGATGGCGTTTTATAAGTTAAACACGTTTCATTGGCACCTTACGGACGGAGCGGGATGGCGTATCGAAATTGATGCCTATCCGAAGCTGACGTCTGATGCTGCATTCAGACCGATTGCCGACTGGAAGACCTGGTGGGATGGCGACCGGAAGTTTGTTCCGGAAGGTACACCCGGTGCTTACGGAGGATACTATACAAAGAAGGAGGTACGCGAAGTAGTGGCGTATGCGGCTTCAAAGCATATTACAGTGATTCCCGAAATTGAAATGCCGGGACATTCCGAAGAGGTGTTCGTGGCATATCCCGAATTGAGTTGTTCGGGTATTCCCTATAAGAACAGCGATTTTTGTATCGGTAACGATTCTACTTTTACATTTGTGGAACAGGTGCTTACCGAGGTGATGGAATTGTTCCCATCCAGAATGATCCATATCGGAGGGGACGAAGCATCCAAGAAAGCATGGGGTGAGTGCCCGAAATGCCAGCAACGGATGAAGAACGAAGGTCTGTCTGATCTGGATGAACTGCAGAGCTACATGATCAGACGTGTGGAGAAGTTTCTTAATTCGAAAGGACGCAGACTGGTTGGTTGGGATGAAATTATTGAAGGTGGTCTGGCTCCGGAAGCAACCGTTATGTCCTGGCGGGGTGTTGAAGGTGGCATAAAGGCGGCCAAAGATGGTCACGATGTGATTATGACCCCGGGTAATTATATGTATTTCGATTTCTATCAGGCGGATCCTAAAACTCAACCGGCTGCGATCGGAGGGTTTACTCCTGTAAAGCAGGTATATAGTTACAACCCGATGCCGGCAGAATTGAATGAAACGGAGGGTAAGCATATATTGGGTGTTCAGGCAAATACCTGGACAGAATACATGCCCAATGCCGATCATGTAGAATACATGGTGTTTCCCCGTCTGCTTGCCTTGGCTGAAGTGGCCTGGACACCGCAGGAGTTACGTACCTGGGCCGACTTTAAACCCAGAATGAACAGTCATGTAAATCTGTTGAAGAAGGAGGGCGTGAATGCCTTTACGCTATCGGACGATATTGAAATAACAATGGCTGTAGATACCCTGAATCGCCAGATCAAGGTGATGTTCGATGCAGAGAAATATCCGGCTGAAATCCGGTACACGACAGACGGATCAATGCCTACTACAGCTTCGGCAATATACAAAGATACCATCCTGGTAAAAGATTCGGCCTGGATTAAGGCGGCTATCTTCCGTAACGGAGTAATGCAGGGAACACCCTCCGAGAAAAAGGTGGATTATCATAAAGGAATAAACCGCCCTATCCATTATAACAGTAAGCTTTATAAAGGCTACATGGCCGGAGGTATGAATGCTTTACTGGACGGATACCGAGGGGGACTTACTTACCTGGACGGTCGTTGGCAGGGATACCTGAATGACCTGGATTGCGTAGTGGATATGGGAGAAAAGGCAGACCTGCATAAAGTGTCTGTCCGTTTCATGCAGCTTACAGGACCGGGGGTGTTCCAGCCGGGCGAGGTTAGTCTGTTAACCTCCGAAGATGGTGTGAACTTTACCCTGCAGCAGACTATCAAGACGGTGGTACCTAAAGAAGAAAGCAACCTTGCTTTCCAGGAATATACATTTCAAGGCAACTGGAAAGGACGTTTTGTCCGTTTGCAGGCATCCGAAGTAAATAATGGATTTATCTTTGCGGATGAAATCGTGATTTGGTAATCAAGATGAGATTGAAATTTGGTAATAAACAAATGATAAACAAATGAAGAAACAAGTATTTGCACTTCTGCTAAGCGGCGTTATCAGCGTCTCCGCTCAGCAACCTGTAGATTATGTGAATCCTTTTATCGGCACAAGCAACTACGGAACAACCAATCCGGGAGCTGTTTGTCCGCAAGGGCTTATGAGTGTCACCCCCTTCAATGTGATGGGATCTGAAAGCAATAAGTTCGACAAAGACAGTCAGTGGTGGTCGGCGCCCTACACATCAGATAATAACTATTTTACGGGCTTTGCCCACGTAAATCTGAGTGGGGTAGGATGTCCGGAACTAGGTGGATTATTGCTTATGCCTACTGCAGGCGATCTGAATGTAGATTACTCACAGTACGGAAGTGCATACACCGAAGAGGTAGCCAAGCCTGGCTATTACGGTACAAAACTTACTAAATACGGAATCAAGGCCGAGGCAACTGCCAGTATGCGTACAGGTTTAAGCCGTTTTACCTTTCCGGCAGGAAAAGGAAACATCCTGCTGAATCTGGGAGAGGGACTTACCAACGAGACCGGAGCAACGGTACGTATTGTAAATGATACGGAAATTGAAGGAAGTAAGTTGATGGGTACCTTCTGCTACAATCCACAGGCTGTATTTCCGGTCTATTTTGTAATGAAGGTTAGCAAAGCTCCCAAGCAGATGGGATACTGGAAGAAACAACGCCCTATGAAAGGGGTGGAAGCCGAATGGGATGGCTACTCGGGCAAGTATAAATTGTATACCAAGTACAACCGGGATATGAGTGGCGACGATGTAGGGGTATGGTTTACCTACGACAACGAAGCCAACGAAGTGATTGAGGTTAAGATGGGCGTATCTTTCGTAAGCATCGAGAATGCACGTTTGAATATGAATACGGAGCAACCCGACTTTAATTTCGACAAGGTAAGCAAGGCTGCCCGCGAACAATGGAACAGTGATTTGTCTCGTGTGCTGGTTGAAGGTGGCAGCAAGGATGAAAAAACGATCTTCTACACGGCTTTATACCACATGCTGATCCATCCCAATATTTTGCAGGATGTAAACGGCGAGTACCCGATGATGGAAAGTCTGAAGACAGGTAAAACCAGCGGCAACCGTTACACCGTATTCTCTTTGTGGGATACGTATCGTAACGTGAGTCAGCTTATGACACTGCTTTTCCCCGAACGTCAGGTGGAAATTATCCGTACCATGGTCGACATGTACAAAGAGAGCGGCTGGTTACCCAAATGGGAGCTGTTCGGTCGCGAAACCCTTACTATGGAGGGCGACCCTTCCATTCCTTACATTGTGGATGCATGGATGCGTGGTATCCGCGACTTTGATGTGGAGACAGCCTACCAGGCAATGCGCAAGGGAGCCACTACTCCGGGAGAATTCAACCTGATGCGTCCGGATGCCAACGACTACTTTACCAAAGGATATGTTCCATTGCGTGAAAAGTTCGATAATTCGGTATCTCATGCCCTGGAGTATTACATAGCCGACTGGAACTTATCTAAGTTTGCCCAATCCCTTGGCATGAAAGAGGATGCCAAACTATTTTACGATCGTTCCATGGGTTACAAACACTATTACAGCAAAGAATATGGTACACTACGTCCCATATTGCCTGATGGTACCTTCTATTCGCCCTTCGATCCGTTGCAGGGAGCTAACTTTGAACCGAGTCCCGGTTTTCACGAAGGCAATTCATGGAACTACACATTCTATGTACCCCATGATATAGCCGGACTTACCAAACTGATGGGAGGTAAGAAGAAGTTTGTTGACAAGTTGCAGATGGTGTTCGATAAAAAGTACTATGATATGGCCAACGAACCTGATATTGCCTATCCTTACCTGTTCTCTAATTTTAAGGGAGAAGAGTGGCGTACACAAAAGACCGTTCGCGGCCTGCTTCGCGATTACTATCACAATGCTCCCAACGGTTTGCCGGGTAACGATGATACAGGTACCATGTCGGCCTGGGCTGTATTTGCCATGATGGGATTCTATCCTGCTTGTCCGGGTGATGTAAATTATACGTTGACCTCGCCCTTGTTCGATAAAGTGACTATTAAGCTTAACCCCGACTATTACAAGAAGGGTGAGCTGGTTATCGGTACGAATCGCACCCATGCCGACGAGATTTATATTCAAGAGGTGAAGGCCGGAAGCAAGAAGCTGAATGGCTATTTTATAAGCCACGACGAGCTGGTAAATGCCGGATCCATCGAGTATAAACTAAAAGCGACAAACAAGTAATATTTTTATATAAAATATTCTGAGAGGCTCCAAAAACAAAGAGGCTGAATCTC
>WARQ01002898.1_pt1 | contig 28949 bp, 16 predicted proteins | sample 4769161 | NCBI WGS metagenome assembly WARQ01 (sample SAMN08893024, study PRJNA449175) | gut metagenome | isolation source: rumen sample fed with dry roughage | host: buffalo | place: India: Nagpur | collected 2016 | reverse complement strand
ATTTATAATGCATAAATTTCATACACATAAATAAAAGAGGCACTTCAACAAGGTGCCTCTTTTATTTATGTGTATGAAATTTATGCATTATAAATCAGGAAGACTGTATAGGCTACATAACATAATACAAAGAAAGCTCCTTCGGTCCGGTTGATGGTACGCTTGGCAAAAAAGAGCCCGAAGAACCACATCAGGATACTTGCACCTACAAGCACCAACAGATCGATGTTAGTGATACCTAAAATATTCATGGGTGTGATTGTAGCACTGCAACCCAATATAAAGAATATATTAAACAGATTGCTCCCAATCACATTTCCTATTGCAATTTCTGGATTCTTCTTTAGTGCAGCTACAATTGAAGTGGCCAGTTCAGGCAACGAAGTACCTCCGGCTACCAGGGTAAGACCAATTACAGACTCACTCACCCCCAATGAACGGGCAATGTTTATGGCTCCATCTACAAAAAGCTGACCGCCATAGACCAACCCACACAATCCTCCGATTATAAATAGTACAGATTTAAGCATGGGCATCTGCTTTATGTTATTCTCCTCGTCGGTTGCCTGAGATTTACCATCCAGCGCTATGGCAAAAGTATAAGACAGGAAAATCAGGAAAAAACAGAGCAATAGTATCCCATCCGTTGTACTTAAGATGTTGGAAGCGCCCTTATCAAGCAGCACATCATTTGCAATCACCAGCAGCACTAAAGACGACAATATGCAAAGGGGTATCTCTTTCCGAAGTGTGTTGCGCGTAATTACGATAGGTGCCACCAGGGAAGTACAACCAACGATAAACAGAATATTAAAAATATTGCTTCCCACCACGTTCCCGATCGCAATGTCCGAACTTCCTTTCATTGCAGACGATATGCTGACCGTTAGCTCGGGCGTGGAAGTTCCAAAGGCAACAATGGTAAGACCAATTACAATGGATGGAATATTGAACCGCTTGGCAATGGAAGCTGCCCCATCTGTAAGTCCGTTTGCCCCAAGTAGAATAAGGAGTAATCCTCCGATAAGTAGTAGTATGTCCATAAACTTTTCAAATTTTATGCAAATATATAGAAAGTTCAGATAATAATTTATTTTGCCTGCTCAACAATAATCGCAAATAGTTGGCCGAGAATAAATATATATTAATTTTGTAGTTCACATAATACACCTATTTAATCGTATGCAAAAGAACTACCGGATTTTAATCATTTTATTTGCAGCAATCACTGGAACCCTGTTTTTTCAAAGCTGCAGCAAAGACGATAACCCTATCGACGAACCCGCAAAAGAAGTTGTACCCAAAGAAACTCAAAAAGTTACGCAGTTTGCAATCGATGTGCTGCAGGATGTATACCTGTGGAGCTCTACAATCAAATCAGTAGATGTTACTAAAATAAAGGATCCGGTGGCTATGGTGGACAGTATCAGGTACTCGGCCGACCGATGGACTTCCCTTACGGATGATGCAAAGGGTCTTACAGATAGCTTTGCAGGCGAAGGTACCTCTTACGGATATTCTCTGGGAGTCTATCTTTTCTCAAATACATCCAATCAATGCTTTGCAGTGGTACAGTTCGTATATCCGGGTACACCTGCCGAAAAAGCAGGAATGAAAAGAGGCGACTTGATTTTACAAATGAATGGAACCGACATAACTACAAGTAATTATTATGATTTGTTCTATTCTTCGTCGGTCACCCTCGGGATGGCCGCATTAAACGGGAATGTAATTAGTCTGAATAATAAAACCATATCGCTTACGGCCGTCTCCATGTATCAGGAACCGGTAAATACCTACAAGGTGATTAACAAAGGAAGCATTAAAATAGGTTATCTCTTTTATACGGATTACACCCTTAAATCCCACGAAAAGCTGCTGGAAGTATTGCAGTCTTTTAAAGCCTCCGGGGTTACGGATGTGATTTTAGACCTGCGTTATAATCTGGGTGGATATTCCCTCACCTCGCAGATATTGAGCAGTATGCTTGCACCGGCTTCGGTTGTGTCGGGAAAACAGATATTTCTGAAACAAATCTGGAACGATGACTATACGGCTTATTGGAAAAAACAGGGTGAAGATCTGGATGAATACTTTTCCTACACCTATAACTACGAAGATGAAGATAGCAAAAGGGTAAATCTCTCGGTAGAAAGTGCAAACCTGAACCTCAGCAGATTGTTCGTACTGGTATCGGGAAATACTGCATCGGCCTCCGAAGCTACCATAACAGGACTTTCTCCCTATATCAAGGTGACTACCATCGGCGAACAGACTGCCGGAAAGTACTGCGGCGGTATTGTATTCACTCCGGAAGATATATACGAAACTCCGGATGCCGCACTAAAGAATTGGGGTATTTACACCATGGTGTACCGGTATGCCGACAAAAACGGAAACACGGCCTGTATGCCGGATGGCTTTAAACCGGATTACGAAGTGGCGGACGATCCTTTCGACAGATACGCTATGGGCGACGAAGCCGAGCCTCTGCTAGCCAAAGCTATTCAGCTCATCACCGGCGAATCGGTTACCACCAAGGCTGCTGTAAGTCTGTTCAGACCTAAATCGGTAGACAAAGCCATCAGTCGGAAGGGAGCTCTCAACAATAAGCTGATTGAGCTTCCGGGCAGATACAAACTCAATAAGGAGAATCAGTCTCCGGCCAGATAATAAACATCTGCTGATGCCTGCCCCCGGGTGCCCATTGCGTAAATAAGACGATTGTTGTACATTTGTGCAATCATGTTGATCCATATTACACATACGTCCATTCCGAATCTGAAAAGAATGGATCAAACGTCAATTTACATACAATGAAAAGATTAAAATTAATTTTTATGGGGTTATATGCTGCAGCACTTTCAGCATTGGGGCAAAGTCCGGCTTCGCAAGTGCTTCATCTGGATAAAGGGTGGAGCTTCTCTGAAGGGGGAAAAGACAAGTGGCAAGAGGCAACTGTGCCAGGTACGGTGCATCAGGACTTATTACGTCTGAAGCTTCTGCCCGATCCTTTTTTCGGGACTCACGAACAGCAGGTTCAGTGGGTGGAAGACAAAGACTGGGAGTATCGCACCTCCTTCACCCTTACGCAGGAGCAGGTTGACCATAGCGGTGCCTTGCTCGAATTTAAAGGGCTGGATACCTATGCAGATGTGTATCTGAACGGGGCTCTTATCCTGAAAGCCGAAAATATGTTTGTAGGCTACGAAGTACCGGTGAAAGAGGTGCTCCGTGCAGGCGAAAACAGGTTGAATATTTACTTCTATTCGCCCATAAACAAGACGCTCCCTCAATGGGACAGCAACGGGTTCGATTATCCCGCTGATAATGATCACCACGACAAGCACACCAGTGTGTTTACCAGAAAGGCTCCGTACCATTACGGTTGGGACTGGGGGATCCGGATGGTAGGCTGTGGAGTATGGCGTCCAATCGAATTGAAGTTGTTCGAAGTGGCCGACATCAAGGATTACTACGTCCGTCAGCTTTCAATCAGCCGCGACAAGGCCGAAATCTCCAATGAGCTGGAGGTGTACTCCATCGAAGACACAGACACCCAGGCCGAGGTTGTATTTACCTGTTCGCTGAAGGGACAGGAGGTAATGGTCAACAAAGTACCGGTAGTGCTTACTCCGGGCAAGAATCTGGTAAAATCTGATATGACTATCCTCAACCCCTCTTTATGGATGCCTCACGGTTGGGGCGAGGCAACCTTGTACGATTTTAAGACTGAGGTGCGCAAGGCAGGCGGACAGGTGATTGACCAGGTAAGCTGCCGCAGCGGACTTCGTACCGTACGGGTGGTAAATGAGGAGGACAAGGATGGTAAATCGTTTTACTTCGAGGTAAACGGTATTCCGTTATTTGCCAAAGGTGCCAACTATATCCCAAGCGATATTATCCTTAACAATGTGAAGGAAGAGGACTACCGCAGGTTGTTCCGCAACGTGAAGGCGGCCAACATGAACATGATCCGCATCTGGGGAGGGGGTATCTACGAAGAAGATTACTTCTACCAGTTGGCCGACGAGAACGGGATATTGGTGTGGCAGGACTTTATGTTCGCCTGTACAAGCTATCCTTCAGATCCGGCCTTCTTAAACCTGGTTGAACAGGAGGCACATTACAACATACGCCGTTTACGCAATCATGCCAGCATTGCCATGTGGTGCGGAAACAATGAAATCATCGAGGCCATCAAATACTGGGGCTGGGATAAGAAATTCAGTAAAGAGGTACACCAGGGTATGTTTACGGGATACAACAAGCTGTTCCGCACGTTGCTTCCCAACAAGGTGAAGGAGCTGGATCCCGACCGCTTCTATCTGCATAGTTCGCCGGATTCGGCCAACTGGGGCAGACCCGAATCCTGGGGCTGGGGAGACAGCCATTACTGGGGTGTATGGTATGGCGTTCAGCCCTTCGAAGTTTTGGATACCCGTCTGCCTCGCTTTATGAGTGAGTTCGGATTTCAGGCATTCCCTGAGATGAAGGTGATCTCCACCTTTGCCGAGCCTAAAGACTATGCGTTGGAATCGGAGGTAATGAAAGCGCATCAGAAGAGCAGCACAGGCAACTCCATCATCCGCACCTATATGGATATGTATTACCATGTTCCGGAAAAGTTTGAAGATTTTGTTTATGTAGGATTGGTGCTTCAGGGACAAGGAATGCGCCACGGAATGGAGGCTCATCGCCGCAACCGCCCCTACTGTATGGGCACGCTTTACTGGCAGCTTAACGATAGCTGGCCCGTTGTTTCGTGGTCGAGTGTCGATTACTTCGGCAACTGGAAAGCCCTACACTATCAGGCTCAGCGGGCATTCAGTCCCCTTCTTGTAAACGCCATCGAAGAAAAAGGCAAATTGAACTTCTATCTTATATCCGACGAGTTGAACGATAGAAACAATCTAACGCTGGAAAGCCGGATGGTAGACTTTTCCGGTAAAGTACTTAAGAAAGAGGTGCGTAAGGTGAATATGAAGGCCAACAGCTCCACCTGTGTGTGGGAGCAGGATTCAGCCTCTGCGGCTACTGCCCAGCAGCGAACCGATGCACTGCTTCTGCTTACACTGAAAGACAGCAAAGGCAAGGTTTTGGATAAGCAGACCTTCTATTTCGAAAAGCCCAAGGCTCTTAACTTGCCGGAAACAACTGTCAAGCAAAAGGTGAAATATATGGATGGAGCCTGCGAGGTTACTCTTACGTCGGATAAGCTGGCGAAAGACCTGTTTATCGAAATTCCGGTTCAGGGAGCACAGTTTACGAATAATTTCTTCGACCTGCTGCCGGGCGAAAGCAAAACAATCCGTATCACCTCTCCCCTGCTGAAGAAAACCGATAAAACTAACATCAAGGTAACACACCTCCGTCAGACCTATTGATGGGAGATAATATTATAAGGAAGGCTTAGCCATTTCTTATAAAGTACACTCATAAATAATAAGGGTGCCTTAGCTATTCTCTGAGAACTGCACCCGTAAATCATACAGGTTAACACAACGTTTCATATAAAGAGTCCGGTATAGTACCGGACTCTTTTCTTTTATCTCCTTTTACTCTGCAAATCCTATTGAAATGAATGTATCCTTTAAAAAGATACGAATCAGGAGTAACAAGATTATTCAATCATTACGGCAGTTACAGGCTGCTGCTTTATTTCATCCAGCGGAACAGCCCGGAATTTAATTCTGGTAAAATCAATTTTATTCAGGTCGATACTCCGTATGGCACTGTTATACATGGTCCGGTAATATATAATACGATTGGACACATCCGTTGCCGAGGTCCACTGGGTGGCACTGGGAATTGAAACAGGCGTTTTACCTATAGGAAACTCAATACCTAAGGGTATATCAAAGTTATTCAGAATCTGAAAGCTCTGAAGTACGGTTTCCAAAGCAGAAGCTTGCTTGGGGGCCGTTGTCTGATAGAAGGCTGCACGCACAAAACGGGATGGTGGGGTTACATCTCCGGGGATACCTAAAAAGCCGCTACCGGCTCCAAAGGAAGAAAGGTGCATCCCGTCCAGACTTTTCGCCTCGGCCGTACCCGGAAACAGATTCACATAATTATTCAGATTGGTAATCTGCCATTCAAATCCGGGCGAATTGGTTAATACACCCAACTTATTTTCGTAAAAACGAGGTTGACCGTCTACAATCTCAAGGACAAGCTGACGACCGGTTATGTCTGCGATACGCCAATGAACAGTGGAAGCACGGGGATCAATCGCTACAACATGGATCTTATTAATTGCCTCTTTCACCTCGGTAACAGTCGCGAAATTTGACAACATCCAGGATACGAGCTGTAAATCGGCAATACTTGTTGTTCGGTTAGCCGGATTGTAATCTTCATATTTTCCATAGCCCGGAAAGTAAAATAGTCCGGCAGATAATCCGGCTTCATTGATACCTTCGGCAACAAATTCCTTTTGTTCAACAGACAAGCCCACATACCCGTAACGGGCCATAAATTCGAGTCCGTTTGTAGAGCCGCCCGGCAAATAAGAATGCTGTTTGTATCCCCTGGGTACAACAACATACTGGCTGTTTAACTCACTACCTCCCCACTCTATCGTTCGGGCCAGGACATGCGCCCCGTTTCGGGATGATAGAGTGATACCTGTACAAGCCTGCACTGTTTGCATTTGAGAAAAAGTCAAGGCTACAATAGCCATCAGGGTAAAAAATCTACTCGTCGTCATAATAGTCGTTTTACTAAAAAAACAATTCATAAATTAAATAGTTTATTATCGACACACAAACAGCCAACACATTAGCTGTTTTAACAAAAGCTTGATACTGATTAAATTACGACAACCATAGTAATCCTAAAAAGATAGCAGTACTTGCTCTTGTAAATGTTAGGACTTTTTGTTCAAAATGTTAATACTTTTTTGTTTAAATGTTAGGACTTTTTCGATGGAATATAGTATTCATTTTTGTACTATGACTCGTACTGAATTTGGGTTACAGTTTAGTGTCAAATCTCTAAAGCAGCTTAACGTAAAATATATTAATTCCTGAATAAGGTTTACTCTGGTCCAATAATGGGCAATGGGAGCTGGATTTCTGTTGGCTACAACAAAGGGTATCATTTATTCTTCAACAATCGATTCTTTATTTGCAAACACTTCCAAAGGGGCATCAGACAGACTCCGGAACTTCCGTACAGGAGTTGAATTCACGAATTCTTTATCGGAGTTAAAACGATATAAATAAGTATAAATCAACCATATTCCGTCAAACGAACAAGCCGAAAGAGTTGTTATAAGTATACGGGATGTTATAAATATATAGTATTATGGATGAAAATGTATTGAACTTTGTTAAGCAGTATATTGGTGATGCCATTGCAAATTATCCCAAAATACCAGCCAGCAAATTAAATGAAGTTGTTGAGGATGCATCCATCAGAATGGTTGAATCTCTCAAAACTGCTGTCACAACCGACAAGAAGGATGGTATTGAGGCATTGTTGAATGGATCGGATGATTTGATGATGGCCAACGAGGTTAGGAAGATGCTGGAAAGTGATTTAGTAATATCCATCGAAGAAGTCACAAAACTGGATGCCCGTGAAGCTACAAAAGTTGCCTCTTCGGTTTTCCCGGTTGTACTTAAACGGTTTTGCGAAGCATTTGATGCAGAATCCTTAACCTATCTGCTTGTAAGAGAATATAAGAAAAATGGTGTGCTTGTAGGCTCATTCACTTGTATTCTTGGAGGAATGTTCGGGTAACTTGGTACAGAAACATAAAAGAGGCAATCGTATAAGTAATGCGACTGCCTCTTTTATGTAAATTATCTTATTTTATTTAGCAAACGATGCGCATTGTCTGTCAGCAACACCCATGCCCCTGCCAGGATAGCTGTATCTTTAATAACCAACCTTCCGGCTCCTGTAAGCAAAGGGAAACCCTGTTCGCCACTTCCTAAATCCGGCACCCACACTTCGGGAGTTGTAATTAAAAACGAAAGAGTTCCGATGGTCATTATTACGGCCAGTCCGGCTCCTATCAATCCTATTTTATCCGAAAACATACCCAAGAAGGTTAGAATGCCAATTGCCATAATCAGTATGCCCAATCCTTTGGAAAACAGATAGGTTCTGTTTTCTGTATGCCATTGATGTTTTACTTCGTCAAACTCTCCCTCTTTCAGCTTATACATTTTATATTCGGGAGCACTCTTTGCATAAAAGAAGCTCATAAACGGACTGTTAGCAACAAAAGGAACAATCCCTTCGGCTTCATAATTCCAGAACTTTAGTCCCCCTATCCAAACAAAAATAATAAGTATAGCTACACGTATTAAATTGATACCCAATCGTTGAGTAGAGGCCACAGAAGAAAGAAATGTCATAAATAAAGTTTTCGCTTTGTCCATACGTTCATATTTAATTATTTAACCAGTGCAAAGTACGGCATTTCCTAACCTCGGATAAATGGCAATAGCACCGTTAGGGTTGGCTATTTTTCCCGTTTTTCTCTATTTCTGTAATCCGTAATACTTTCGGAGGTCATCTTTTTGTAAAACCGGCTGAATGCGGCAAGGTCTTCAAATCCCAGAATATCAGCAATTTCTTTCGCGCTTTTGTGTGTATAGAGCAACAAGCGCTTTGCTTCGGTTAGCAGTCGTTCGTGTATTATCCTCAACGGCGATGGCAATCCGTAGGATGCAAAAAGATTGGTAAGCGTTTTGGGCGACCTATGCAATAAATCGGCATACTCCTGTACCTGCTTTTTTTCTTTGTAGTGATTATCCACCAGAACATAAAACTGACGGACCATATCGAAACTCTTCTCTTTTTCGTGAGTTATCGAATATTTTTCCCTGGCAAAACGGGTACAGGTGATAATAAAACGTTTCAACAAAATTCGCAGCATCTCCTCCTGTAAATTATCCTGAATACAAGACTCCTTGCAAAAAACACGAACAATGTCGTTCAGACTGTCGGATTGTTCTGCAGTAAGTTTCAATTTCATAATATGCGATGATCCATGAAAAAGAAATCCATTACATGAAACCTCGTTATCGTGCCCGAATATGCAGTAGAAATTACTGTTAAATACAAATGTTAGATAAATCCCGTCCCGCTGTATCACCTCAAAATGATGCAACGGAGTTAGTGTGATTATCTCTGATTCGTGCAATTGCGTTACTACATGGTCAATCTCGACGGTAATTGTTCCACTTTGAACCCAAATGAATTTATATAAACTTTTGTCTTGTTGAAGTTTTATATCTTCATCATAACGAGATGTAATGGATAAATTTCCCTTAAGCGGAGTGATCAGTTGGTAGTCGATCATTATTTCAAAGTTTTAATGTGCTTGTTATTCTTTGCTGTTTCTAATTTTTCAAACAATAAAATTAAGTAAAGTATTTTAGAATCAAAAAAAGCAGTTTGAATGAGCACTTTTTTTAATAATATTTATTTATATTTGTAAGAACTGAAATTTTGAGGAAGATAATACTAATTCTATTTCTATGGATGATGCAACAAACGGCTCCAATTACCAAAAATTATTGCATGAAATAGAGCTGTTAAAATATGAGAACAGAGTTCTGCATACTAAAATTGAGAAGCTGACTACTTACAATGGCAATCAGACATTACTCACCGACAAGCAACTCCTTTTTGATTTATTGGTATGTCTGGTTGAGGAGGCACCTTTCGGTGTATTGATAAAAAAGGTAAATGCTAAATCCATTGTGTATTTCAATAAAGCAGTGGCAGATCTTTTTCAGTTGAACGGAACTCGCTTGCTGGGGCCCTACTGGAATAATTTCTTCTCTCACGAATGGCTTCATAAAATTGAAGAATTAGACAGAGAATGTATACAAAACAATTGTAACAAATCAGACACCATCCATATAACCACCAAAGAGGGAGAATCTCGTACGGTACTTACCATACGACATCATCCTAAACAACTTGACACAGAAGATGAACAACATATTATCACCTTCTTTGTAGATATAACAAAGAATGAACATATTAAGCAGGAAATAACCTCTGCACTGGAAGCCGACAGACGTAAATCCGAATTTCTGGCCAACATGAGTCACGAAATCCGTTCACCACTTAATGCGATTGTAGGTTTCTCTCAGTTAATGGAAGATGCGGAAGACGCCGAAGAAAGGCATACCTATTCCGAAATTATACGTCAGAATAACGACCAGCTGCTTCTTTTGATTAACGATATCATCGATTTTGCTAAAATAGAATCCAACAAGCTTTCTTTCACTTTCGAAAGCGTGAATATCCATGCCCTTTGCAAAGAGGCCTATGTAACATTTTCGTTGAGGAACAAAGAGGGTGTTTCCCTTCATTACGAAGAGGGACCTTCGGTTTATGTACATTCGGACAGCAAGCGTTTGATGCAGGTGCTTTCTAATTTCCTTACCAATGCCGTAAAATTTACGGATACCGGATCCATAACAATCAGCTATATTGTGCAAAACGATGAGGTGACCGTAAGTGTTACCGATACCGGAACCGGTATTTCTGCCGAACATTGTAATAATATATTCAGCCGTTTTGCAAGGGTGAACGAAAGTCGTCCCGGAGCTGGGTTAGGATTATCTATTTCTAAGAAATTAATAGAAAAACTGGGAGGTAAAATTGGTGTGCGCTCTGAATTGAACAAAGGCTCGGTTTTCTGGTTTTCACTGCCTTTGTCCAAATAGCAAGTAATAATAAAACAATTCTACCCCACATTTTACAAGTGAAAAACAAATAAACAAAAACGAATACTGTGAATCAAATGCATATAGGAGATAATAACTCCAACAACATAAATAGCTGGAATTCTTATTTCGAATTCATTCCCTGCGCCATGCTTACGCTTGATGCCGGGGGGATTGTTACGCAATGCAATACGGCCTGCCTCGAATTCTTTTGCAGCGAAAAATCGCTTGTGGGTTACTCTTTATTTAACGACCCCAACTTTACACCTTCTTTAATTGCACATTTCAGGACTGAATCCGAGTTTACGGCATCCTTCCCATACGATTTTGCCAAGGTTCCATATTCAACCTGCTTCAGGGAAAAGCTAAAACACATAACGTTAAAGGTAAAGCTGCTGCAAGACTCCGGCAATGGAGCTCCGGGATATTTCGTATGTATCACCGAGGGGGCTTTACCTGAAGCCGAAAAATCGCCTAAAAAGGTCTACTCGTCCGATGCGCTTTCCTTTACTAAAGAGGAGTTGTTAAAGATTGCCGAGCTTATCCCCGATCTTATCTTTGTTGTGGACAAAGATTTATATTATAGGAAAACGTTTGCCTACGGGTCCAAACTGGGACATCTCTATATCCCCGAAAATCAGTTATTAAACAAACACGTAACCGAAGTCCTGCCCGCCAAGCAAGCCAGACTTATTATGCTTGCCATACAAGCAGCCTTTAAACGGAACAAATCCACCAAAGTGAAGTATTCGCTTCACATTGACGGAATAGATCAGTTTTATATGGCAAGGGTGATTCCTTTCAACGACACCTCCGTTTTCATGATGGTACAATGCATTACAGATAGCTATGTAAGCGAAATGAATGTGCAGATGCTATCCTATGCGGTTAATCATACCAACGAGAAAATTATGATGCTGGACGATTCGGGGGCAGTTGTCTATGCCAGCAACCGGCTAAAAACAAAATACGGACTTAAAAAGACAAACAACAATTATCCTTCGGCCTTGTTCAGCAACCTGTTTCAGGGAGAAAGCTGGGAATCAATCAAGAAACAACTTGAAACTTCGGAGTTCGTAAAAGTTGAAGATATGTTTACCAATATGGAAGGAATAAAGTCGCCCATGGAGCTTTATTTCTACAGGGTGTTGGATATTGTAAAAGGTAATATGTATTGGTGTTTTGCCAGGAACATAACAGAGAGATACACATACCGCAAAGAAATAGAGGGTGTTAACAAGCTGATGACAACCATATTGGATAGTCTTCCGCTAGCCATAGGAGTTAAAAGTGTGAGAGACGATTTCAGATATGTTTACTTTAATGCCGAAGCAAAAAGGGTATTACATAAAATAGCTGAAGAGGTTGTGGGAAAGACCGACTTCGATCTGTTTCCGGGCTCCGACTTCCCCTATCAAGTGCGTACAAAAGATATGCTGGCGATAGAGAAGGGAATATATTCTGAATATGCGGTACCCTTTACGGGGCCCGACGGGGCAGAGCATATCATGAACCGCTTGCATATTTACGTGAACAATCCGGATAATCCGCAGATAGTATCAGTATTTTGGGATGTTACCGAGCAACATAACAACCAGGTGGAACTAATTAAAGAAAGGGAAAAGAACAGTTTAAAGTCGGCTTTCCTCTCGAACATCTCCCACGAGATACGTACACCACTGAATGCCATCACCGGTTTTTCCGAATTAATATGTGAAGCCGAAACGCTGGATGAAAAGTCGGCATACAAGCAACAGATAGGTGAAAACAACGAACGATTGCTCAATCTGATTGACGATATGCTGCTGATGTCCGAAATAGATTCGGATATGGCAGAACTCTCCTTTACACGGGTTCCGGTTAAAACTTTATGCAACAATCTTTTCAACCGGTTCTCCGGCAAAGAACCCCAGGGTGTTACCTTCACTTTCGACTCAGGTGATTCGCCCGAATGTATCTTGCTGACCGACGAACTGATGCTGGAGCGAGTATTTATCTATCTGCTGGAAAATGCATTTAAGTTTACCAGCAGGGGGGCGGTTACCTTGTCGTATCAGATCAACACAGAACATGAAACATGCAAAACGGTTTTATTGACTGTTTCCGATACCGGTATCGGGATCGATCCCGCCTATTCGGAACAGATTTACGAGCAATTCTTCAAAATAGAAAAGTATAGTCAGGGTCCCGGACTAGGATTAACTTTAGCCAAACGGATCATGCATCTGCTGGGCGGAAGCATCTGGTTCGAATCCAGGGAAGGTGGAGGAACTCTATTTCACGCAAAACTTCCACTGAGTTGAAATCCAATCATCTAAACTGAATTTATATTTATTATTAGTTTTTTTTATCTTAAAAAGATATTTTTCCACTTAATTGCTTGATTGTTTAAAAAATATAAACTATTATTGCAATCTGTTAATTTATTGCATCTGGAGAGATGCCGAAAGAACCATATTAAGATGTTTTCCTTGCTAGTTTTGTTAACCAATTAATTTAATGAATAATGAATTTTGCCAATGTGAAGTACAAATTGTCGGCGATGATGTTTGTACAGTTTTTTATCTGGGGGAGTTGGTATGTTACCATGGGAACCTATCTCGGAGAGACCCTTCATTTCAATGGAATTCAAATAGGTCTCGCCTACGGAACAGTAGCAATCGCTTCCATGATTTCGCCTTTTATTGTCGGGATGATAGCCGACCGCTTCTTCTCTGCCAATCATGTGATGGCATTTCTTAATATTGTTGGAGCAGGACTGCTTGCCTGGTTATCAACTATCGACGATTTTTCCCTTTTCTTTCCGGTACTGATTATCTATTCCATCTGTTACATGCCCACAACGGCACTATGTAACTCCATTTCATTTTCCAACCTGAAAGATCCGGGAAACGAATTTTCACGAGTCCGGTTGTTGGGATCGCTGGGATGGATCGGAGCTTGTCTATTGGTAAGCGCCCTGAAAATTGAGCACCTCTCCTCGCCTTTCCTTATCGCATCGTTTACCTCGCTTCTGGGGGCAGGTATCGGATTGTGGCTGCCAACCAAAACTCCTGCAAAACAAGTTGCAAAAGTAAACATCGCGCAGATGCTGGGATTCGACGCCTTTAAACTAACCCGGCAACGTTCATTCACCGTATTGTTGGTTTTCTCGGCACTAACTTGTATGCCGTTAGCCTTCTACGATTCGTTTACCAATCTGTTTATGAACAATACCCAAATTAACAATGCTGCTGCAGCGATGAGTATGGGACAGGCCGTGGAGATCTGTTTTCTGTTCACATTCCCTTTCTTTCTTAGAAAACTGAAGTTTAAGGGATGTATCGGCACAGCTATATTCGTATGGATTATTCTATACGGACTGCTGGCTATATCGGCAGCGACCGGAATCAAAGGTCTTGTGTATCTGGCTCTGCCGTTGCATGGCTTCTGCTTTACCTTCTTTTTTGTTGCCGGACAGTTGTATGTGGACAAGAAAGCACCCGAAAATTTACGTAATTCGGCACAGGGACTAATTACATTTGCCACCTACGGAGCTGGAAAATACATCGGCACACTGATTGCCGGTAATGTAGTAAACCATCATACCTCAAACGGCGTTTACGCATGGGATGTAATCTGGACAGTACCCTGTCTGTTTGCCAGCCTTATCTTTGCCGGTTTTATGCTATTATTTAAAGAAAATGAAAAAGAAACGGCTCAAGCTGTCTCTTCCATAAATCTGGAATCTAACTAATTTACATAACCTATTAAACACAATACGCCTATGGAATAAACCGAGATTAAATCGATTTGGCACCGGTGTGGCCATGCCAAATCAAACTAAATACTTTTTAACCTTTTTTTCTTAATCTATTTTATAATCAAGCAAAACGAAGAATATGAAAAATCTTCTATTTCAGAATAAAAACCATGGATTACCCCAACGTATGCTTTGTACGTTGTTTATATTTCTGATAAGCATAACTGCAGCCATTGCTCAGAATGTTACCGTAAAAGGTAAAGTAGTCGATGCAAACGGCGAAGCATTAATCGGAGTAAATGTATCTGTAAAAGGAACCACTATTGGTACCATCACCGATCTGGATGGTAACTATACACTGCAGGCCCCTAATGCCAAATCAACTTTAACCTTCTCATTTATTGGTTTTCAGAGTACGGATGTAGCTGTAAACAATCAATCCACCATCAATATTACCTTGAAGGAAGACAGTCAGAATCTGGACGAGGTGGTTGTTGTAGGTTACGGAGTACAAAAGAAAGTTACTGTAACCGGTTCTGTAGCCAGTGTAAGCGGAGAAATGCTGAAGGCGTCTCCCACTACAAACTTAACCAACGGAATGTTGGGACGTATGCCCGGTGTGATTGGTTTCAGCCGTGCCGACGAACCCGGTGGTGGCGGAACAACCATCCGTATACGTGGAACAAATACATTGGGTAGCAAGGATCCGCTTATTGTTATTGACGGTGTTCCCAGCCGTGCCGGGGGATTGAACCGACTTAACCCGAGCGAAATCGAAAGTATGTCTGTATTGAAAGATGCTGCAGCCGCTATTTACGGTTCGCGCGCAGCTAACGGTGTAATCCTGGTTACAACCAAGCGTGGTAAAGAGGGAAAACCAACCGTAACATTTTCGGGCAACTATGGATTCTCCAACCCTATCCGCCTTCCTGAAATGGCCAATGCATTCGAATATGCAACCATGATGAACGAAATCAGCCCCAATGCCAAACCTTATTCGGACGAAGATCTGCAATTGTTTAAAGACGGAACCGATCCCTGGGGACATCCGGATACCGATTGGTACGACGCAGCCATCAAGCCCTCTTCCCCTATGTACAGAACAGATGTAGGTCTAAGCGGAGGGTCTGATAAATTTAAATTTTACCTTAACCTGGGTGCCAACGGTGAAGATGGAATTTATAAAAATAGTGCCAACCGTTACGACCAGTACAGCATCCGTGCCAACCTGGATGCCAAGGTAAGCAATTATGTTAACGTTAGTTTCGGTACTTTGGGACGTATAGAGTATCGTCAGTACCCCACCAAGAGTGCAGGTTCCATTTTCTCAGCTCTGCGCCGCAGCAAACCAACATTGCCGGCATTCTGGCCATCAGGCGAACCTGGTCCGGATATTGAGTATGGTGATAATCCGGTTGTAACAGGAACCGATGCCACCGGATACGACCGACAGAAAGATTACTACATACAGAATACCCTGAAGGTAAACGTAGATATCCCCTGGGTACAGGGCTTGCGTTTAACGGGTAGCGCGTCTTACGACAAGTATTTCAAAATGCGTAAGAAATTCGACAAACCTTACTATCTGTATTCATGGGATGGAGGAGACGATCATAAAGTGGTTCCCGGCAAGCGTGGATACGCCACCCCTCAGCTCACCCAGGCGCATATTGACCAGACAGCCTGGTTGTTAAGCGGCGTACTTGATTACAATCGCACCTTTGGCGATCATACAGTGGGCGTTACGGCCGGTATGGAAGCCGAAGAAAAACAGCAGGATATGCTCGGAGCTTTCCGTAAATACTTCTTGTCCGACAAAATTGACGAGATGAATGCTGGAGGTATGACCGACCTTACCAACGACGGAAGCTCGTGGAAAGAACGTCGTAAAAATTACTTCGGACGTTTTTCTTATAACTACCTTGAAAGATACCTGGTTGAATTTGTTTGGCGTGTGGATGGTTCGTACCGTTTCCCAAAAAACAAACGCTATGGTTTCTTCCCCGGCGTATCTGCAGCATGGCGTGTATCCGAAGAAAACTTCTGGAAAGAAAACCTCGATTTTATCGAATATTTCAAGTTGCGCGGTTCTGTATCACAGACTGGTAACGATGCATTGTTGAATGCAGATGGCGACTACGACCAGAGTATCCAATATCTAAATACCTTTGGATTTGGCGACTCATATATTTTCGGAACAACCGAAAATCCTCGTTTAACCCCTACCCGTACACCCAACCCCAATATTACCTGGGAACGCGGTACCACCTATAACCTGGGTTTCGACTTTAAATTCCTTAATAGTCGTCTTACTTGGGAATCGGATCTTTTCTACCACAAACGTACCCACATGTTGATCAGCCGGAATGCTTCGCTTCCTGAAATATCTGGTATCACATTGCCTCGCGAAAACCTGGGAGAGATGGAAAACAAAGGTTTTGAAACCATGATCGGATGGAACGATAAAATCGGCAATTTTGAATACGATTTATCTTTGAACGGCACTTATGCCATTAATAAAATCCTTTTCTGGGACGAAACTCCGGGTATACCCGAATATCAGCAATCGACAGGCAGACCGGTAGGTTCATCCTTGTTCTATGTAGCCGACGGCGTATTTAACAATCAGGCCGAGATAGAGGGATATCCCCATTGGTCGGGTACGGTTCCGGGAGATATCAAGTTTAAAGATATCAACAACGACGGTAAGATTACGGCGGACGACCGTGTACGCAGAACAAAGAATGCCGAGCCTCGCTTTGTGGGTGGATTCAATGTAAATCTTCGCTACAAGAACTTCGACTTGATGGCCCTGTTTCAGGGTGCTTTAGGTGCAGAAACCTATATTCAGACATGGTCGGGTACGGTAGGGAATTACCTGAAAGATTTCTACGACAAACGTTGGACAACCGAAAATCCCAATGTGGAACACCCACGTGCATACGAACGTGAAAACCAATACTGGATTTCTAATTCGAATACCTACTTTATACGCTCTTGCGATTACTTACGTTTGAAAAATATAGAATTAGGATATAACATAACATTGCCGGCTTTAAAGAATGCAGGTATTTCCAATGCCCGTATTTATGTTAACGCTACCAACATCTTCACGATTGATAAGTTGAAAGTGGCCGATCCGGAGGCTGATGACAAGAACATTACCTCTTATCCGCAAAGACGCGTTGTGAACTTTGGTGTTTCATTAACATTCTAATCGTATAATTATATGAAAACAATTTTTAAAAATATAGTATTTGCCTTGACATTGGGTACAGCGGTTACGTTGAATTCCTGTTCGTCGGACTTTTTGGATATCACGCCTACCGATCAATATTCGGAAGATGCCATGTTTTCGGATGCCGCCCTGTCGCAGGCATTCCTGAATTCAATTTACGGATATGTTCGTCACGGTGCCGGCGAACATGCCATTTCGGGAGCATCGGATGAGGCTTATTTTACACACAACTACGGAATGAAGGCTATCAACGAAACAGCTGTTTCGGAAAGCGACCTGCAATGGTTTGACGACGGTAACTGTCCGTTCCGCTGGAGTGATGCCTATAAAGGAATCCGTTATGCCAATCTGTTTATTTCAAAGATAGGTGAAGTTCCTGTAACATCTGGATACAACAATGATCAGATGAAGGGTGAAGCTCATTTCCTTCGTGCCTATATCTATACCCAGCTAGTTCGCGGCTTTGGTGGTGTGCCTTTGGTAACCAAGGTGTACGGTTTGAATGACACAGAAGAGATGAAGCAACCCCGTAACACGGTTAAAGAATGTCTGGATTATATTCTGGCCGATTGCGAAGAGGCTATCAAACTGCTTCCTGTAACAGTAAGCGACGACAATTTGGGTAGAGCTACCAAGGGTGCTGCCATGTCGCTTAAAGCTCGCGTATTACTGCAACTTGCCAGTCCGCTTTACTTCGACCGCGCTGTAAACACATTGCCCGTTAACCAGAATACAGGTAATCAGCAGGAGTTGTACCGTTCGGCCAAGACTGCTGCTTTGGCAGTAATCAACAGCGGTACTTACAAACTGATCGATTGCCGTGCTGCAACATTGGAACAAACAGCCAATAATTTCCATCAGATCATTATTGACAAGAATAATTCGGAAAAGATCTTTACCCGTCAGTTTGCTCAAAAGGGATCAACCAACTGGTTGGTACTGCAACACGGACCCAATGGCTACCACAACTGGTCGGGTATAACCCCGTCTCACGACCTTGTAGCTGCCTTCGAAATGGCAGACGGAACATTGATGACCGGATTCAGCAATGTGGGTGATAAGAAAACATCCAATCCTTACCTTAATCGCGAACCTCGTTTTTATGCCACCATCGGATTTGATGGTTGTACCTGGGGACGCGTAAGACCGGCCGATGCCTATCCGTTGGATCCTACCCCGCTGGGACAACTACAATGTGGCTACTACGAAGTTTCAGGTGTGGAAAGTTCGGTAACAATCAAGCTTCCTCCCAACGACACAGAGCTTACTTTCAAGGGCTTAAACGGAATCGATACCCGTCAGGGACCTATCGAAGACTGGAACGGATCGTGGACCGGCTATTACGAACGTAAACTGGTTGACACATCGGTAGACGGACAAAACTACGCTCAGAATGTACCGTGGACCTATTTCCGTCTGGCCGAAATGTACCTTATCGCAGCCGAAGCCAGCGTTGAATTAAACGAGTTGGAAGACGCAGCCGATTATCTGGATGCCTTACGTAACCGCATCGGCATGCCTGATACAAAGACTACTCTTACACGGAGAGGAAAAGCCTTCAACCAGGCAGACATGAGAGAATTTGTTCGTCACGAACGTTTTGTGGAGCTAGCCTTCGAAGATCATCGCTACTTCGATGTTCGTCGTTGGATGATCGCACCTCAAACTGCAAGCCGCAAGCTGACTGGTGTATTGGTATACGGACTTCTTAAACCGGGTATGACTCAACCTAAGCCCTATATCCACAACGAAGAGAAATACAACTATACCTACATTGTAAAAGACCTTTCATTCCGCGAAAACCGCGCATGGGATAATAAGATGTATTTCGCCCCTATCAAACAGGCCGAAATCAAACGTAACCCCAACCTGGTTCAAAACCCCGGAATGCAATAAGCGCTTGACGTTTGCAATGAATAATGACAACAGATTACAAATAGTGCCATAGATTATTAATATTGACCGCAGATTTAAGTAATCTGAAACCTGATTGAGAATAAACAAAGGGAGTGATATCGCACGATATCACTCCCTTATTATTTAAAAGCAACTTATGGGTTACGATCAGCCTTCTACGGTAAGGTAACTTCGGCCATTGTCACCCCGGTTCACCTTGATCTGAACCGGAATACGTTCGGTCATCTCCTGCACATGCGAAATCACCCCGATCTTACGTCCCCTGGTACGGAGGCTATCCAAAGCATCCATGGCCACGCGGAGCGTTTCGGCATCCAGCGAGCCAAAACCTTCGTCGATAAACAGAGACTCAACCCGCATCCTGTTGGACGACAAGGACGAGAGACCCAGAGCCAAAGCCAGCGATACCAGAAAAGATTCCCCGCCCGACAGCGAATGAACGGTACGCACCTCGTCGCACATATCCCGGTCAATGACTTGCAGGGCCAGTGTATCGGGCACCCGTTCCAACCGGTAGCGCTTACTAAGCTCACTCAGCTGGACATTGGCATAGCTCAACAATACGTCCAACGTATACCCTTGAGCGATGCGGCGGAACTTACCACCGTCCGACGAGCCGGCAATCTCATTCAGACTAGCCCAGTGTTCGCTCACTTCGCGTGCCTGCAGCAACTCTTTTTCCAACGACTGAACCTTTTGCCTGTTCTCTTCGTTAGTTCTAAGCTTAAAACGGATTTCGGTCGCCAACGCATCCAACTCCCTGGACTTCTCGGCACACTGCACCTGCATCTGCTGTAAAACCTCCGGCTCAGCAGGATAAGAGGCCTCATCCCAATCCATCTCCTTCCTTTTTACATCATGCTCTGCAAGTCTCCGGATACGGTCGTCCAAGGTAGTACGGGCCGTAATCCGGTCGTTTTCCTGCTGTTGCAGGTAGTTGCGTTCCGATGCAATCCATTGCGTATCACGCTCCAGCAACGAAGCAAGCATAAGCTCGTCCACCGACTTCCTACGTGTGGCGTTAAAATCGGAAAGCCACTGCTGCAAAGCCTGTTTGGATTGGACAAGCCGGGCTTGATATTCCTTTACATCCGCCTCCAGCTGTTTATAGGTACCCCTCAGTTCCGTCTCCAGTTGAAGTTGTTTCTTCAACTTTTCGCCCATTTCATCGAGCTCCTTTTTAAGCGACTCCAGTGCATTGAGCATCTGCTGCTCGGTTGCGTCGGCATCCTTTCCGTCCAACACCAGTAACCGCGAGGTACGTATTGTCTCCCACGTGTTCTTACGCACAGCAACCAATTCGCGGGCAGTAACGAGCTGTTTACCTATTGTATCCAACAGATTTACGGCCCCCTCCCTTTCGGCCTTCTGCCGGGTCAGGTTATCCTGCTCTTGTTGCAACCGGACCTTATTATCCTGCCATTCCACCGCAAAACTTCGGAGCTTATCGCGGAAACCAGCCGTATCCTCGCGCCAGGCAACCTGCCACTGATCGTGGCCAAATAGCTCATCCGCCTTGAGAAGCGACTCCTGAAGCAATCGGTTTTGTTCGGCACAGGCCGCCTCCTCCGCAACTATCCGGCTTTGGGTAAGAGTAAACTGCCCCGTTAGTTCGGTCAGCTCCTTATCCAGCTGTCCCACCAACGAATTCAACCGGAGTTTATCTTCCTGCAAAAGTTGCAACTCCTTCTGTAGATTACTATAGATAAGGGCAAGCTCCTCCAGCACCTTCAGTCTATCATCACAGATAATCACCTGCTCCGTAAACCACTCCATCATGACAAAAACAGGCAACCCGCTTTGTGCTACGGACAACTGTTCTCCTTCAGTTGGAAGTGAAATCCGGTCAGCCTCAGTAGGAAGTAACAGCGATTCCCTTTGTAAAGAAAGTGTCATCTGGTCCTTATCAACAGACGATGGCATATCCGGGTAGATTCCTTTCAAAGTTTCTTCCAGTGGCAGCCACTCCGCTTTCAAACGAGACTCTTCCGTCTCAAGTTCCTGTAGCGACTTATTCAGTTGATCTATCTTCTCCTTCAAAGAAACAGCCTCCTGTTTAAGAGTTTCACACTGTTTCCAGCAAGCATCGTAATTAGCCGAAGCAGCAACCGAAGCCTCCTCAACCTTGGCCAGGGTCTGTTTCAACCGGTCGTCTTCGCCCGCATAGGGATGATGTTCGCTTCCACAAAGCGGACAAGGAGTACCATCCGTGAGTTTGCTTCGGAGCAATTCTATATCCTTGGTGGCAGCCATAAAAGCCTGCTCGTAAGTTTGTTTAGCCTGCTGACGCAGATGAAGCGCCATATCCAATCGAAGAGCCATTTCGAACTGCTTGCCTTCATTCATTTCCAGTAGAGCCGTTGTTTTAGCTATTTCATTAACAAGCAAACCCTGCGAACGTCTGGTATTCTCCAGACTTTTCCAGCACTGGGATGCATGTTGTAAAAGCTCTTTGCGAGCCCTTAGCATCTTGCTTTCCAGTTGCACTGCATCGATGGAAACGTCCTTTTGCTCCTTTTGAGCTACCTCCAACCGCAGTGAAGCTGTATGAAAAAGCTCTAACTGTTTGGCATGCAATTTCTTTTTTATCCCCGACTCTTCCCGCTGTTTACGTTCCGTATCGCGAAGCGAAGCAATTGTCTGCTGAGATCGGTTCAGATTCTCGTGGGCAGAAAATGCCCTGTTCAGGTAATTCTCCAGCAACGGAAGCTGTTCGGCAATGGACGCTTTGGCTAAATACCGCGTGCGCCACTTCTCAAGTGCAGCGATGGAATCGGTTGTTTTTGTACAGAGCAGGGAAAGCTTCGTTAGTTTATCCTGCTCTTTATCATAATAAATCGTAAGCTCTTGGAGTGAATTCTCCGACTCCTTCAAAGTCCGTACAGACTCGGCAAGCTGAATATCCAACTGGCGGGCTTTTTTCAAATCGGGCCCCAACAACCGGAACCGCTCCGCCTCCTCCAGATATCGTTTGTTTATGGAATCCGACTCCTTTTCGAGCAACTCCTTTCCTTCGGTTGCCCGTGCCGTATCCTGTGCCAGTCTGCTGCAATGCGACTCTTTATCAGTCAGCGTCCGTCCGGCACTTACAACCGCATCGTACAAAGAACGTGCCCCTTGTACCCCATCCACCAAAGCGAGATAATCCTTGCGGGGGACGTTCTGTTCACAAACCGTGCGGGCGCGTAATTCGTCGGCTTCCGCCTTCGTTTTCTCCACCAACAGCTGGTCGCGCTGAGCAAACCAATCCAGTCTCAGCTTAATGGCATTCTTCTGATCCTCCAGCAAAGCAAGCGACCGACCAACCTGTACCAATTGCGCATCCAACTCCTCCCGTTCCTGATCGGTAAGCAATGCAACCCCCTGTAAACGCGCCATCAGCTGTTCATACACCTGTTTGGCAGCTGCATGCTTCTCGTAAATAAGTCGGGAAATGGCCGAATAGCGCTCCGTACCCGTCAGCTTTTCCAACAACGAAGCCTTTTCACCCTGATCGGCTTTCAAAAAAGTAGCAAAATCATTCTGGGCAAGCAGAACCGAACGGGTAAACTGTTCGAAAGTCAGCCCGATCAATTCGCTGATTCGCTTCAATAATTCCGAACTTGTACCCTGCTCTTCTTTCAGAGAAGGAAGTCCAGTCAGGCTATGCTGCACCTTCTGCAAAGCACCCGAAGCCTTATCTCTGGCCCTGCGCACCGACCACCGGGCACGATACCCGTAACCGTCCAACGCCACAAAATCCACTTCCGCATACCCACTCACCGAACCTCTCCGCAACAGATTGCGTGGGTCACCCTGTCCCAATGTATTCTCACTCACATCCCTCAGCTTCACCTCATTCTCGCGGGCTTGGTCCGTACGGGGTGTACGCCCGAAAAGCGCCAGGCACATCGTATCCAACAAGGTAGATTTACCCGATCCTGTAGGACCCGAGATGGAATAAATACCTGCCGAAGCCAGCGGTTCGGCGGTAAAATCGATAGAAAAATCCCCTTCAAGCGAAGCCAGGTTGCGACCTCGTATAGCTAGTATTCTCATTGTCAGTCTTGTTTTACTTGAACCTCATGCTCCACTTCCCTGAAAAGCCGTTCCAGCGATTCGGGCAAAGCATTGGCATACTTTGATTCGTACGTACGTTTAATCATATCCAGCGGATCGATCTGCTGCAGGTCGTGTATAGACAACACCCGCTCCTCTGTATCCCCGGGTTGCTTAGGATACGACGGCACGATGGAGACAAGCCGCACAAACTTGTTGGCCAATACCTCCTCCACCTCGTTACGAAAACCCGGAGCCGGCTCGGTAAGCAACACCCTTACCTCCAGAAAAGGTGCAAATGCACAGGCACTGTCGGTTTCCGGTTTATCAGGCAAGGCACGCAAGGCCTCCAGTACCAGAGCAGGAGGCACAGGCACTTTGGGAACCCGAATAAGAGCTACCGTTTGAGGGATGATAAGCGGCTCGACGGAAGCAGGCGTCCGGCCCTCCAAGGTTACCAATACCACCTGATGGCGATAGTTGGTTTCAGAAAAAGACATGGGAAGGGGACTACCGGAATAGCGTACCTCCTCTCGCCCACCCACCTTCTGGGCTTTGTGTATATGCCCCAGTGCAGTATAGGCAAGCTCCTTTGGGAAGCTATCAGAGGTGACCGACTCCAGTCCACCCATGATTACCCGTTCGCTACGGTCGTCGTCCGACAATTCGGCGCCCAGCACATGCAGATGCCCCATTGCAACCAATGGAAGCTCCGTACCCGCCATCTCCATGGCAAACTCATACAAGCCGCGGTACATCCGTTCCACACCGGCCACATACGTATTTTGATCTTTTTGATCCGTAGGCGGATAATCGCCCTGTCTTAAAAATGGCACCGCCATGCAATAGGCCTGAACAGATCCGTCGCGGTGCCGCAAGGGAAGCAACAATGAATTGAAATCAATCTCACCCGACTCATTTCGTTTAACCAACCCTACTACAGCAATTCCCAGCTCCTCGAGTAACGGATTAGGCGCTTCCAGACGAGCAGCCGAATCATGGTTTCCGGCCACAACCACCACCTGCATACCCGGATTAGCCAGGTTAATCTCTTTCAGGAAATGGTAGAATTGGCGCTGCGCACTGGCCGAAGGATTAGCCACATCAAACACATCGCCGGCAATTAAGAGCACGTCGATCTGCCGATCCGAAACAGTTTCTGCAAGCCACTTTAAAAAAGCCGTGTGTTCCGGTTGGCGGTCATATCCAAAAAAGCTCTGCCCCAGGTGCCAGTCGGCCGTATGTATTATTTTCAATGCCATAAAGCGTATGAATTCGTTCGTTTTCTAAAACACAAATGTAAGCATTATCGGCCATAATTAACTAAAATAAATCTGTTAACACATATCTTTATCTTTGTTAGCATTTATTACACAAACACACACAAAATGCAACACTTATTAGGACATTTACTATTGACAAAATGGAAATAACCCCTAACTTTGTATCGTGGTTTTTTCATAATAGTATTAGATTTAAGGTTAACAAAGTTTGGTTAGGGGATGTCGGGAGACATCCTTTAATTGTATATAGACGGTTGTGAAAACAAAACACCCTGCTCCCTGACAACTCAAGGGCAAACTGAAGAGAAACTCGCTGTTCAGTCCCTCATGCTTTAGAATTCAAAAAAAAATAAACATACTATTTCCTGTAAGCTTCAATCGCCATTTATGGTTAATACCTGTTTGCTGATATCTGGCGGGCAATACCATATCATTTCGATGAAAATCATGTATTACAATAACTTATTTGCATGTCACAGACAGCATAATATATAATCAATATTGTATGCACCAAGCATATATTAATTAAAACAATATCTAATTCTGTCTGTTATATCATTATAATCAACTTTAACATGACAAATTTAACCCCAAAATATTACTTTATGAAAACTCTTAAATTATTATTCCTTTTTATTTTAGGAAGTATTGTATCTGAACCCTCTGCAAATGCGTGTACTCGTGTTGTATACAAAGGTCCTGAAAATACGGTTATAACTGCCCGGTCGATGGATTGGAAGAGTGAAATCAATGCCAACTTATGGGTATTTCCAAGAGGTATTAAGCGTACTGGCGAGGTAGGTCCGCTTTCTCTTAAGTGGAGCTCAAAATACGGAAGTATAATTGCAAGTGCCTGGGATATTGCTACAGCCGACGGGATGAACGAAAAGGGACTGGTCGCCAATATTTTATGGCTTGCGGAATCCAAATATCCAAAATTTGATCCAAGCGGAACAAAACAAGGCCTGTCCATCTCATTATGGGCACAATATATGCTCGATAATTTTGCATCTGTAAAGGAAGCTGTCGGGAGCTTAAAAGATGAGCCTTTTGTATTGGTAAGTGATTATATCCCCGGAACCGACAAGTTTACCAGTTTGCACCTGTCTATTTCTGATGCGTATGGAGACAATGCAATTTTTGAATATATCGATGGAAAACTGAAAATTCATCACGATCCTACTTATGTGGTTATGACTAACTCACCGGCTTTCGATCAGCAGCTTGCGCTGAATGAGTACTGGAAAGGTATACCCGGAACAGTTATGCTTCCTGGAACCAACCGTGCGGCAGATCGTTTTGTACGTGCCTCTTATTATATCCACGCAATTCCCCAGACTAACGACATACGCACCTCAGTAGCCAGTGTTTTTAGTGTAATACGCAATTGCTCCGTTCCTTTCGGCATATCATCCGAAACTGAACCTAACATATCTTCAACCCGCTGGAGATCTGTTTCTGATCAGAAGAATTTAATCTATTTTTTTGAAACAGTCCTTACCCCAAATACATTCTGGGTAAATCTAAATGAATTCGATTTAAGTGAAAATGGAAAGGTCATGAAGTTAAGTCTGGATAATTTTGCCACCTACAGCGGTAAAGCAAACAGTTCATTCAAACAAATGCCGGCCTTTAAATTTCTTGGAATATAAAGTTTATATGATTTAAACTAAAGGCTTCAACTAATTTTAATTATTTATCTATAATTGTACCAGAAAGCTCTCAAACGAAATAAAGGCAACCATCCATGACGGTTGCCTTTATTTATTATTTTGAGGTAAACAGATTATTAGTCCCCGCCCATTTTTTATTTAAACATGGTTAGATTAAACCAAATCCTACTCCGTAAGGTGATTAAACACCTTCATGTCTGTAATGGTGCTTTTAAAATTGCCTGCCTTTTCAAGCGGAAACACCAATGTACGGACATAATTCATCGAATCTTTACCCGCATTGAACCACCGTTTCTGAATATTCAGATTCTCTTTTAGTTTTCCGTTGATATACAAACGGGTGGATTTATTATCACCCATAACGGCAACCGTTGTCCGCTCGCCCGTACGAATACTGTAATTAAAGGTATTCAGATAGCCATCTCTGGCAAAGCCTAACTTTCCCTGGATAGGATCCGACAGATAAAAGACCGCATCGGGAGAGCTCAGCAATACAATACCCTTATCCTCTGCAACCCCATTGATTGTAAATTCAACCTTATAGTTGTACCCTATTTCGGTATAACCCGTTTCAGATCCGGGCACAAGTTTGGGAGTGGTAAACACGCAAGACTTAGCTGTACCGATACGGCCGGCTACATTCACACCCGGAGCTTCACTTATATTGGTGCGCAAAGAATCGAAATTGGCATATGGAACAGCCGTTTTAGCCCCGTTCCACATTTTAACTGCCAGCGTCTGCATAGCGGGCATCACCCGGTCATGTATATCCTTAGTGCTGATTCCATTGCCATAATGATCGTTCCAAACGGCAAACATCCCTCCCAGAATCTGTTCATGCTTTTCGGGGAAGATCTCTTTGCCGATATGAGCCGGCGTCCAGTTCTTATACAAATATTCGGTGTTCAGGTAGTCGTAATAATAGCCTGCAGCAGGTACGATATATAACAGTCCGTCCGGTATGCTGATAAGCTTGTAGCCTTGTTTGATCATATCGGCAGGATTGGCATATCCATTGTACCACGCTCCCATAACGACATTGTCCGACTTAACCGGCGTATCCCCTTTGGCATGGGTAAGAGCACCCCAGATACAGGCCTGTTTACCGAATTTCTCTACAAAACGGATATAGTAATCGGTAAAATAGCGGAACTTTTCAACCACCTCTTTCTTCTTATTAGAATATTCGTCGGTTCCGATATGTACACGCTTCCCTCTAAAAACAGGCTCATCTCCCTCCAGATATTCGCGCAACAGTCCGTCCACGAAGGTATACGTTTCAGGGTTAAACAGATCTAGGTGATCCATGCCATATTCCTTACTTCCTATTTCGGGTTTGTATTGGGTGAAGGCCAACGAGTGAGCCGGCACATCAATCTCCGGAATAATTTCGACACCCAGACTTTCGGCCAACTTCTGCAGTTCTATAAATTCCTTTTTGGTATAATAACCATCTTGGGCTGTTAATCCCGGGTAGGTATCGCACTCCAATCTGAAAGCTGCATTTGTCTTGCTAAAATCATGCTCAAAATACTGTTTAAAGGCGTTATCGTTCAGGTGAATCTGAAAAGTATTCATCTTATAGTAAGCCATAATCTTCACATAATCGCGCAAAAAATGCATAGGAATGAATTTTCGTCCGCAATCCAGCATAAACCCACGCACCGCATAATCCGGATAATCGCGCACAGTTCCTTGGGGCAATACCCTGCTCTTCTGTTGTTCGGAAAGCTGCAGAATGGTTCTGGTTGCCCAAAATATTCCTGCAGTATCAGGAGCGGTAACAGTCACCCGGTCTGCTATCTTTAATGTGTACCCCTCCTTACCCAGCTTCTTATCAGCTTTCAGGGTGAAAACAAAATCTCCCGCAGCAGGTTTTCCCTGTACTACTTCCAGTTTTTGATTGAACATCAATTCATAATCGCGGGCAAACTGGTTGCCAATACGAAGCAGTGCAGCCTCTTTACCCACACAGATACGGGTACCTGCCGAAGGGGTAAAAACTCCTTCGCCTCCTTTCCATTCGCGTAATTCGGGGATAACAAACGGCCGTTCATTCACAACAGCCCCTACCCTTCCGGGTAACAGAATAATCAGCGCAAGCAGCAACTGATAAAAACAGTTTTTCATCTTATTTGTATTTAATATTGAACAGTAACCTATGGCGTATAAGTTAACTTGGCACAAAAGTAACTCAAATTATGATATTTACTAAGCAAGAATATAAAAATCGCTTATATCCATATGTTTTACAGGGTAAGAAATCCTAACAAGTATCTATCTCTAAACGAAGATATAATTCTTTCATTTAAGACTTTTATCCCCGGCATAACGCAGGGTAGACGCATTAAAAGT
>WARQ01000649.1_pt2 | contig 29427 bp, 22 predicted proteins | sample 4769161 | NCBI WGS metagenome assembly WARQ01 (sample SAMN08893024, study PRJNA449175) | gut metagenome | isolation source: rumen sample fed with dry roughage | host: buffalo | place: India: Nagpur | collected 2016 | reverse complement strand
TGGGTATATGAAACCTCGGCATCCCAATAGCTCTTCAACTTCTTGAACTCACTTCTGTTTTGCTGATTCTGACTCAACCAGTCACTAAGAAGCAACATATCCTCAGCAGAGGATTCTCCAGACAGTATGCGGGCAATTATTTCATCCATCCTAATTTCATAGTATTATATCCATTCGATCTATATATATAGTCGTAGAGAATATAAAATACCCTTAGTTGATATAAAGAAAAATATAATTATTTTTCAAGATTGAGTGCATCTCTTAATTTCCGGACGGCTGTTGCCATATGTGCTTCTAGTGTTTTTACTGAAATATCAAGAACCTTTGCAGCATCTTTATACTTCATTTTATCTTCTCTTACTAATTTAAATGCCACTTTACATTTTTCTGGCAAGGAATCTATGGCTTCATTCAGATGCTGAATAGTTTCTTTAGAAATATAATCCTCTTCGGGGGTTGTTTCTGTATGAAAAAACAGGTCTGTAGCAATTTTATCGATGTTTAATGTGCTAATCTGCTTTGATCTGTAATATGAGATACATTTATTACGGGCTATAGAAAAAATATAAGCGTCGAAGTTTGAAACCTCCGGTAAAGATTTCCTATTTTCCCAAATACCAAGAAAAGTATCTGAAACAATTTCTTCGGCAACGACTGTAGACTCCACATAAATAGATACAAAACGCATCAATCTCCCGAAATAGGAGATATAAAGCGATTTGAATGCAATTTGTGAGTCTGAATGAGCCAGGCTACTAACCAAACACATTATATCATCTTTGAATTTTTCCAAGTACCAGATCTAACTAATAATAATTATTTACAATCTAAACGGTAAAAATAGACAAAAATCCTTTCATTACATATAATAATACCATATTAATATGTAGCAAAATTTACATTCCGTAAATGAATCAAATTAGTCTGCAGTTCCCATTTTAATATATTTTATAACCAGGTCAATCTTAATTTGTAAAAAATAACAAAACATCTTTTGTCGAATAATCAAAGAAGGTATAAGGATTATTAAATAGATCGCCAACCCTCTTCAATCCAAGCCTAATTATAATACGGCAATAATCTATAAGACTGTATTATGATAAGAACCAAAAAGCAAATACGTATAAACAAGAAGAATCTATTAAGTATTAACATAAATATTTAACATAAAAAACTAAACCAGTCATCAGATCGTCTAAACTTTTTTTCATTCGTTCATGTTAAGTAAATGAAAGACCTTCACTCTGACCAACGATTTTTTAAGTTACTGATTTATAAAACTATTTAGTATTTGTATATTATTACCTTACTTTAATATTGATGAATTTGTTTATATTTATTATTTGACTATTTAGTATATACCTTACTTTGCGATTTTCTTTGATTTTTTGAATTTATTTCGATTTTCTACCTTATTGACCGTCGCTTTAATATGTTGGATTTATCTTACAAATAAAAAGACGATGTGTTGATATCGCCTTAGAAAGTTGCACCCCATAATTTTATGGGGAATAAATGTATATACCCTGATTTAGTCAAGCAAAAAGAAATTTTACGTGATATTTAATAAAAAGAAATATGAAACGACTTCTATTCATCCTATTCATTCTGTTTGCCCCGTTCACAGTAACCTATGGACAAACTGTAGCTGTAAAGAGTAACCTGCTTTACGACCTGACCAGTACGATAAATCTGGGAGTTGAATTTAGTTTAAGCCGCAAAGTTACTCTTGATATTTCAGGCAATTACAATCCTTGGGTATTCAACAACGATGCCAAGATCAAGCATATTGGAGTGCAACCTGAGCTTCGTTATTGGTTCTGCGAAAAATTTAATGGACACTTTTTGGGACTTCACGGACATTATGCAGCATATAATGTAGGTGGACTTTCATTTCTGAGTGACAACATGGAAAAGTACCGTTACGAAGGAGATTTGTGGGGAGGAGGTATTTCTTACGGATATCAATGGCCACTCAGTACACACTGGAGCATAGAGGCTGTAATAGGAGCCGGATATGCACGTCTGAATCACGATAAATATGTATGCGAGAACTGTGGAGAATGGATAAAAAAAGACTCCAAAGACTATTTCGGAGTTACAAAAGCTGCTATTTCAATTATTTATGTTATTAAATAAACCTTCAGATTATGAAAGCACTCACATACATATGTATAGCATCACTACTCCTTTCAATATCGGTAGTGGCTCAGGAAAGTTATTCAAATCAGATTTCCGTTGAACAACAAAGCATTGTCAAAAACGGACAAAACCTCGATATTAGTATGATCCTGAATTTCAGTAATCTGGAGTTGAATTCACAGCACATGATTACGCTTACACCCGTTTTGGTATCTGCAGATAATACCCAATCGAAAACATTGCCTCCGATAGTGGTTAATGGCAACAGAAGAAATAAAATTGTGGAACGTACCTTGAAACTGGAAGGGACACCCAAATTCGATCTTCATCCGTTTGCAATGATACATCGTAAGAACAATGAAATACAAAAAATAGAATACAAAACTTCTCTTCCTCTTGTTCAATGGATGAAAAAAGGAAGATTGGTTTTAAATCAGGAAATCACAGGTTGTGCTCTTTGCAGATTAGGTAAAGAAGAGCGCTTATTAGCCTCTCCGGTATTAAGGGAGCAGTTTAAACCAAGCTATAAAGTTAATTATATCATTCCTGAAGCCGAAGCAATTAAACGTAGAGACGAGATTTTGGAGATTTACTTAAAATACAAAGTTGGAAGTGCAGTTGTTCCACCAACCTTCGACAACAATGAATCTGAACTCGATAAGATTGCTTCCACACTGAAAAATATAAAAGAAAACAGCGACTTGTCGCTTACCAACATACATATCACAGGATTTGCTTCGCCAGAAGGCATCTATCTTACCAACATGACCTTGTCTGAAAATAGAGCTAAATCCCTGGCTGCATACCTGCAAAAAACTCATAACCTGGAAAAAGGACTATTTGTTCTCGACTGGAAAGGCGAAGATTGGGATGGCCTAGCAAAGGCTTTGGAAAATTATGAAATTGAAGATAAAGACAAAGTCCTTGAGATTATTAAAGATACTGAAATATTAGATGGCAGAGAGCGGAAAATCATGGAACTCCAAAGTGGTAAAATTTACCAGGCGTTGCTTCATGATCTGTTTCCCTCACTTCGCCGCAATACCTGCGTCGTGAATTTCACCGTAAAACAATTCACTATAGAAAAAGCAAAAGAACAAATTAAAACAAATCCGAAGCTATTAAGCCTGAACGAAATGTTTCAGGTGGCGTCCAGTTATGAGAATGGAACTTCAGCGAGAAACGAAACATTCGCTATTGCTGCTCAAACGTTTCCGGACAACCCGGTAGCGATAACCAATGCTGCAGCTATTCTGATTGAAAAAAATCAGATAGATGAAGCTGTAATAAAAATGGAAAAAATGAAAAATCAGCCGGAAGTTTGGAATAATCTTGGTATCGCTTTAGCTCAAAGTGGGAAATACGATGAAGCAAAAGAATACTTTACCAAGGCGGCTGAAAAGGGACTATCAGAAGCCAGAGACAATCTGGACCAGCTGAACAAACTTCTAGAAGATTTATGATTTTCTATTGATTAAATTTCACTCACAGTTAACACTATTTATTATGAAGCTATTTAGTTATTTACTAGTTGCCTGCGCGGGCCTGGGTTTGTTCGCGTGCAACACAGAAAACGACCCGGTAATTGAGAATGGGGACGGAGTTACAAAAAGTGTTTCCCTTAAACTTAACGGGATTTCAGGATCTCTTAACACAAAAGCGATAGAACCTGGAACGACTGGAGCAACAGGAGCAACAGAAAATATCATTTTGCAAGACCTGAAGATTATATTCTTCGACAAGGATGCTACTGGTGGACCTATCTACAGGACTGAGACTTTTAGTGCCACAGCCAATCCAACAGAGTGGGCCGAACTTACAGGAGCTGGTGATGGGCATGTATTCCACAACCTTGACCCTATGGTAGATAAAGTTATCGTAATTGGCAATTGGCAGGGAGGTAAAAATTTTACGTGGACTAATGTTGATGCAATAAAAACATCCGTTCTGCTTGCAGCAGAAGAAAATCAACTCGTAGGTTCCTCAACCACAACGAAAGGATATGTAACCTTATGGGGAGAAGCAGTATTGGCTGCTGCAGATCCAACATTTACAGATACCAGTCACGGACCAGATGCTAATGTCTCAAAATGGGAAGCACCTGTTCATATTGCACCACTTGTTGCTAGAATGGAGATAGGTAATATTCAGTGTACCGACTTAAATGTCCCTCCTGCATTATACTCAAGCTTTGATCTGGCAGGAATAGGACTGATTGATATTTCTTTATCCAATTCAATCAACGGACCATCTGGCACTCCTGTAGGGCCAGGATTGTCTACCAGATTGGTTGTTCCAACAAATATTCTGGAACCGGGAAGTACTGCCGACGAACCAAACCAGAAATATGTTTTCGGAACTGGCTCAATCGCTTGGGCTTTTAATGGATTTGCTGATGTGCACTTTGATTCGGCTGGGGATATTTATAATCCAGATACAGACAAAAAATTTGTTTATAACTTCTTCCCGGATCCAGCAGGATTCCCAAACATTAAGCTTGTATTAAATGATGTAACAACTGTTGGTGGAGGATTATCTGGTTTTAATTATGTTGTAACGGCACGCTTTACCGAAGCAACCGTTCCATTGGCTGGATACATTTACAAAGTAGATTTTAAATTCCTTGAAGAGCATATAGGCCCATGGGATCCGGATGATTTTAAATGTGTAATCGTCGATGTAACAGTAGAACCATGGCATATCATGACTCTTACTCCTGAATTTGAATAAAATTCAGATCCAATCAGCAAAATCGGTGGGCATAATGCCCACCGACTATATAACTCTTTAAAACATACAGAAATGAAATACATACGAACAATTAGCATGCTGTTGCTCCTCGTTCTGGCTGCAGGATGTATTAATGATGATATGTCCGAATGCGAAAGAACCTACTTATATTTTAGCTATAAGGGTGATGGGGTTACGCAGATTTTAAACCAAAAGATCGGGAAGGTGAATCTGTATGTTTTCGATTCAGAAAATCATCTTGTACAAACCAAAGTAGTTGATCAGAACGAATTAATAACAAGACAAAGCACCCGATTAAAACTGGAACCAGGCGATTATCGCATTGTTTGTGTTGGCAATCCTTACAACGACACAAGGGTTAGCGATCTGAATGCCGGCAACATGGGCAATATACTCTTTGCTCATCCGGGATATTTTGACAATACACCAATAAATACAAACGACTCTCTCTATTTTGCAAGTAAAATAATCACAGTACCCGACACATACTGGGTTCGGGATACCATTCCGTTTTCAAGCTCTCACATCAAAGTAAGTGTAGAAGTGAGAGGATTAGGTCCTGCTCCAAATGGCGGACCATCGGCAACATTAGTTGTGAACAATCTTTTCCCCTATACAGATTTTACAAACAGTGCAGGAGGTGAACTTTGTTCTTATCATCCAACAATGACATATAATGAAAGCAGTATGAATATGACTGCCCGATTTAATATATTCCGCATTGGAAATGAAAATCCGGTCACCTTCGACCTGGTTTATCCATCAGGAGAAATTCTGCACAGTCTGAGACTTGAAGATTTCTTACTGGCCAATCCAAGTATAGATGTTACTAAGAATGAAGTACTCATACCCATCCTGATTAAATTCAGCAGCATAGGTGTAACTGTTACGGTACCAGATTGGTATATAGAAGATCTTAATCCAGAATTTTAATAACCTTCAAAATACCAAACAATATGACATCTCTATTAAATAAGATATTGGGCTGGATGGCTCTGGGTGTATTCATCTTGCCATCTTGTGTCGAAGAACCCGATTGTTCATTGCAAAATGACAAAACGGTCGATGTAAGGTTAACGATTACACTTCCCAAAGCGGATACCCAAAGTATCATCACAAAAGCAAATCGAACAGATTATAACACTGTAAACGATTTGAATGTATTGGTTTTTAATACATCAGGAAACTTGTTAAAAGCTGTATATTTTAATTCAGGCAATTTGGGAAATCCTCCTGAATACTCTATCAGTCCGGCATTGCCGTTGAACGACAGCCAACTAACAAGCGAAATAACGCTGAATGATTTGGATCCAGCATACGACAAAATTTTTCTTATCGGTAACTATGGAAGCCAGATTCCCGCATCTGTTACAACAATTACTCAATTAAATACACTCACACAATCGGCTCCAACTGGAATCCCGAACTCTGCCATGTTGTTTGCTGAAGCAATTCAAACTTCAACAAGTGGTTTTTATACGTATATGAGTGCCAGCTTAAAAAGGACATTGGCCATGGTTACAGTGGCTATCGACGGAACATCATTAACAGCCCCGTCAGGGAAAGAGATCCGGATAATTCCGAAGACAATTAAGCTTAAAAACGTACCAACCAGTGGTATCATTTCCACTAATGTAAATAATATCTCTAATGTAAATGCAACGAATGTAGCTACTGGAGATCAAGCTATTGTCAGCTCTTGGACTACATTATCGTCCAGTAATCCCATTACGGTTGGAGGGCATGAAGAAACAGCCATCCCACTTTTCCAATTTGAAAATAAGCAGGGTGACAAACCTATTGATCAAATTGAAACGCTTAAAAGCACATCAGATAAACCCTATAGCTCCTATCTGGAAGTGGAAGCATTCTATCAATATTACGATGGTTCAGTGATTAATAAATCAGGAACTATCATATACAGATTCTGTTTGGGATCGGATGTTACAAAGAATTTCGATGTGGTAAGGAACACCCATTACAGAGTTACCCTAAAGCTATCGGGGTGGGGTGGCGCTATGGAAGATGGGCATATCAGTTCTGGTAATTTAGTTATTGATGGTCATGCAGATGGGGTAAGTTGGCGAGTTGACTTATCATTACGAGACTGGGGATTCTTGCAGGACGAATATAATTTTGATGCCCATGAAGGCTATGCAGAACTTCAACTTGTTGGCCCAAGTTTCAGTATTGAAAGAATTTCAGGTCCAACTGATATGCTAAAATACCTTAATCCTGGAGATGGTTGGACGTATATTGGAAATAGTGCCAATGCCAATCTGGATAACAATCTATTAAAAATAGTAATTATGCCGTGGCGAATTGCTCCAGGAAGTGACTATCCAACAAGTCCTCCTTATCGGGAATTGGTATTGAGAGCCAGACACGGAAGTGATCCTCCTCAAGATGTTATTTTCCGGCAGTGGGCCCCTATTAAACTTCTTGAAAATGGTGACAATGACTTGTACATGGAAAGATTTGAAGAAACCGGAGCTTACATTGCGGGAGACCCTGGAAATAGCAACCATACTTGGGGATATTCAGGCGATGCCCTGGGAGGAACTTTTGCCGGATTCACATTTGCACATGGTGATGCAGCCGATGGTTTTAATAATACGTTGTATCTTTATGAACGAGACACCCAGAGCACGACAACAGGAGTTTCAGTCAACTCAACAGCGGCACAGCGGTGTTTGAGAAAAGCAGGGTACGATTTAAACAGAATCCTCGGAGCCTCAGGACAGAATAAAACGCCGGTTGAAACAAACGAGCGCGCAGCATGGTATCTACCATCTAAAGTTGAGCTTGAAAGGGTAATCGGCTATGTTGGAGATTTGTATGATCCATATGAATTCCACGATCCGATTAAAACAACCGTAGATTACTGGAGCTCATCAACTCCTGTAGGTTTCCAGACACAGACATACTTCTGGAATCACACAATTATACCTATAGTTCATCCAATTAATCCTATTGCAACTTATACTTTAAGTAGAAATGACTTGAAACAGGTACGATGCGTTTACATGCCATCTAAAGACGTAACAATCCAGGGTCTTCCGTTTAATCCTAAAGTATATCCATGATATTAACCAAATCCAAGAATGCAGTGAACACTTTTAGCAGCCCTGGCGAATTATTTCAGCCAGGGCTTTTTTTATTCAATTATTTCATTACTTTTGAAAATACATTTCCAATTAACACTATTACGAAATGAAAAAGACATTTATATTTATAGTTTTGATGGGGTTGGGCATTAGCAATACTTCCTGTGGCCAGGCGGGAAAGACTGCTCCTGTTACAGAAAGCGTTGTAAAGGAATTTAAGTATCCGGCTGTGCCTGTTACACTTACTTCTCCTGAAGATAGAGCTGACTATCTTGCAAAACATTATTGGACGCATTTCGACTTTACAGACACAACCTATATCCATATGCCTGAAATCACAGAACAGGCCTATGTAAATTATATTGACGTTCTCAAACTTGTAGATAGAGATAAAGCAACAGGCTACATGGCTCAAACCATGCGTAGAGCGGAATCCAACAAACTGGTATTCGATTATTTCGGCGATTTAGCCGAAAAGTATTTATACGATCCAAACTCGCCCTTCCAAAACGATCAACTTTATATTCCGGTACTTGAATCTCTTGTTAAGTCGGATTACTCATCAGAATCAGACAAGATACGATACAATGCTTTGCTTATCCTGGCGAAGAAGAATCTCCCGGGGTCGATTGCTCTCAACTTCTCTTTTATCCTTAATAACAACACGAAAAAAGAACTGAATGATATTCAGTCGCCCTACATTTTACTGTTTTTAAACGATATCGATTGTGAAAATTGCCTGCAAACCACAACTGATCTATCCAATTCTGATGTAATAAATTCATATATAAAAAATAAAAGCCTTACAGTGCTGTCTGTTTATACTGGTGTTGACGAAGAAGGTTGGAAACATAAAGTTGAAAAGATGCCTGCTAACTGGATAAACGGATTCGATTCAAATCAGAAAATAGCCAACGAAGAGCTATACGACCTAAAAGCCATGCCCACCCTTTATCTGCTTGATAAAGGGAAAAAGGTACTGCTTAAGGATGCTGATCTGGATGAGATCCTGTTTTTCCTTCAAAACACCAAAAATTAGTTTGTTTATTGAAACGCCTCATACATGAACTTTTTTTTCAACGACATGCCAATAAATTCACGATTAACAACTAAAAAACGATACTTTTGCATCTATTAGATAGATCATAAGGTATCCGACACTAGCAATTTAATGAATAAACGTATTACAGTATATATCCTATTATTTGTTTTATTGAATACATTTATTCAACAAAACCTTTTTGCGAATACAAATCATTCGCAAAATTCAATGTTGCATATCCCCACGGAAACTAAACGATGGTTCGATCTTGCTGTAGAATACGAAAAAAATGGCAAAATAGAAGAAAGTATACAAACATACAGACAGGCCCTGCATCATGCAGAATACGAAAACAACCTGCAACTGAAAGCACAGATCTTAAATAATCTGGCAATACTTTTAAGCGATTCCGGCTTGCGGCAGGAAGGTATTGAATTATCATATAAAGCCTACGAAGCCTATTTAATGTTGGCTGATTCAGCCAGAGCAGCTAATGTCAAAATCAATATCGGAACCGATTATATTGACGAAGGAAAGTTTGAAGAGGCCTTAAATGTAATGCTCGAAGGGCTCGAGCTACGAATTCAATGCGGTGATTCAACTAACCTTGCAGCCTACTACCTGAATATCGGTGATGTTTATAAACAATTGAATATTGATAAAAAATGGAAGCTATTTCTTGAAAAAGCGCGAACATTGGCAGCCACCCCCAATTATGCTACATTCGACACCAAAATCTGCATCCTTAATGAACTGGGTTCGATGTACGATGACAATAAAGCATACGATCAGGCTATCAGTGCCTATCAGGAAATGTATAACCTAAGCAAAAAAGAAGGATTCATTAATGGAATGGCAACGGCTCTAAACAATCTTGCTTCCGTATACCTAGAAACAAGGCAAAATAAGAAAGCATTATTAGCAACGCAGGAATCATTAACGCTTAATAAGAAAGACAACAACTATTACGGACTCGTTTTTTCCAATAACCTCATGGGAGATGTTTACCTGGCTTTAGGCAACACTTTTGAAGCTAAACAGTACTACAAAGAGGGTATTAATCTGGCTAACAAATACGATTTTAAGACAGAGTTTGTAAATTCATACGAAGGGTTATACAAAACATACCGAAAAGAAGGTAATTGGAAGGAGGCTCTTTATTACCACGAACAAACTCATCGTCTGACCGACTCTCTCAAAAATAACGAGCTTCAGGAGAAAGTGCTCGAAATTGAAGCAAAATACCAGGCAGAGAAAAAAGAGAGACAAATTGAATTACTTCACAATGAAAATGAATTAAAAAATGCCCGTATTAAATTACAAAACGTATATATATGGGGGGTGAGTTTTTTATTCATATTGGTTTCTGCAGGATCCGTATGGATAGTCAGACAAAAACGAATCAAGCAAAGAGCAAAACAGGTCGAGTTGGAACAAAAACTACTCCGGTCACAGATGAATCCGCATTTTTTGTTCAATTCGCTGGGGGCCATTCAAAGTTATATGCTTAAAAACGATGGACGAAAAGCCGCATTCTATTTAAGTAATCTGTCTTCGTTGATGCGCTCCATTCTTAAAAACTCCAGAGAAGAAGTTATCTCCTTGCAAGAAGAAAAAGAAACCCTTGAAAAATACCTGGTAATACACAAACTAAGGTTAGGTGAACGCTTGAATTACGTAGTCAGTGTATCAGACGAACTCGATCAGGAAGAGGTTTACCTCCCTCCCATGATGATTCAACCCTTTGTTGAAAACGCTGTCATTCATGGCATCGAGCCAATGGATAAAGAGGGAATTATACAAGTACGGTTTTACAAAGACGGTAACCTCCTTGTCATACAAGTAGATGATAATGGGGTTGGGATACAGGATAGCTCAAAAAATAAAAACGCAACCCATGTATCTTATGCCTTGCAGATATTTAAAGAAAGAGTAGCCAATCTGAGAAAAAGATATGACACCGAAATCCTCTATTCTATTTTAGCCAAAGACCCGTCCGTTGAATCTGGTACTTTGGTAACAGTAAAAATCCCCTTAAAATCATTTTAATCATGATAAAAACTATTATTGTAGACGATGAAATCACTTCAAGAGAAACAATCAAATATCTGATTGCCGAATACTTTTCTCATATAGAAATATCGGCTGAAGCAGAGAGCGTGGATGAAGCTGTGAATGCCATTACCCGCCACAAACCGGACTTGGTATTTATGGATATTGAGATTAAAGGAGGAACCGGCATCCAGGTTCTGAAACAATTAAACAACCACGACTTTAAACTGATATTCATTACGGCATTTAACGATTTTGCCATTAAAGCCATAAAATTCAGTGCGATAGACTATATCTTAAAGCCAATTAATGAATTTGAATTTCAGTCGGGAGTCGAACGTGCCATTGCAGCAATTAATAAACAGAATAATAGGGCATCAACCGACTCTCTCGTTGTAAATATAGAATCACTAAAAGATAAAAAACTTGCATTACGTACATCGCAGGAAATTCATCTTGTCAACTTTAATGACATAGTACATTGTGAATCCGACAATGCCTATACTACTTTTTACCTTAACACCGGCGAAAAGATAATGGTGTCTAAGGGCATCGGCGAATATGCCGAGCTACTATCTGAATATGGATTTATCAGGCCCCATCAATCTCATTTAGTTAATATAGAATACATTAAGAAATTAGATAAAAGCGAAGGGGGATATATTGTATTAAAAGATAAGACTCAGATACCTATATCCGGCCGACGAAGACAGCAACTGATAGATATCCTGAACAGGATGTAATAAATTCAAAGGCAAAACAAGCGAATATATCTTTACTGCTGTCGGATTCAAATTACACCCCTGAAAATGAAAAATAAATATGTTTCTTTGTTACAGGTAACAACAACACATAGGGTTGCTACCTGTCACTAACCCTTTTCGTTTAATATATTCTAAACCACCGTTAAATTGGAATATTATAATGTTGTTCCAAAATAACACCCCTAAAAAGCTCTGCCAAATGCAGAGCTTTTTTAGTTAATGATGCGGATTAAAATACTGATGTTTGTTTCGGGTTGCCTTTCCATATTGTACTGCCTGTTGGGGACAAACATGATAACAGGCCAGACAAGAAGTACAAAATTCGCCCCAAACAGGTTTATCAACTACTCTTATATTATGAACCGGACAAGCCTTTTCACACAATCCACAGGATATACAGCTATCCATTGCAAAAAAAGGCTTGGCGGTAACCTGATATTTATTAAACAGCGGATTAATAATCCGACTCTTAAAGCAAGGCCAACTACCTTTCCTATATTCAAATACATCCGATTCTCTGGCAGTAAGAAGTGCATTGATATGGCCTACAGCCGGCACCGCTTCCGAAAGTTTTTTTTCTTCAAGCTCTTTCGGATCAGTATCAAACCCGGGCAGACACACATAATTATTGGGCATTATAACCGAAAATCCGGCATTAAAGCTCCAATCTCTTTTACCGGCCGCCTTTTTAATAATATCGACGGTAAGTCCCACCTCATCACCACAAGTGCAAACAAAAAACATATATGGATTCCGGAAGTTTTCGAAACGGATCTTATCAATAAAATCCATCACAATCGCAGGCGGAGCCCACGAATATACCGGAAACACAAAACCAATCATTTCATTGTCGGTCAGCCTATATTGAAAAGCAGCATCCGGATTGGTCATTTCATCTGCAATTGAAATCAACCTCTCATGCTGAACTACAGAAATTTCGCGAGCTATCCATTTCGAATTACCTGTGCCAGAGAAATAAAATATCATATTCTATTTTTTATTAAATAAAGATATATAACTCAATCCCGATTAATATATAAAAAAATCGGGTGAACCAATCCTGATTCACCCGGTTTATCTTTGTTTACATAAATCCTTGCGGAGAAAGAGGGATTCGAACCCTCGAAACCTATTGGTTTAACGGTGTTCGAGACCGCCGCATTCGACCACTCTGCCATCTCTCCAGAGACATACATGGAACTAATCACGTTTTATAGCTGCAAAGCTATAATATTCCCCAAACATCTCAAACAATTTTGCAAACATTTTTTTATTGTCAGTATCCCAATTCAAAATCTCGTTCCACTGCAGGAACACCCTCTTTCATCCAATCGGGCATGGGCTGGTTACGCAAATAATGATCGAAGAACTGGAACATACGTTTCTGGAAATCAATCCGGTTTGCCATACGCATGGGCCAATGTACCTCGCCGGTATAATTAAGCAGCCAAGCTGGTTTCTGCAAACGCTTCAGCGCCACAAAGTACTCAATCCCTTGATACCAGGGCACATGACCGTCGTTATCATTATGCATAATCAGAATGGGAGTCTGCACCTTATCCATCGTAAACAATGGGGAATTCTCCATATAGTTAAGCGGTTTCTGCCAGGGTGTCCCCCCTATTCTACTTTGGCCATGCTCGTATTGGAATGAACGGTTCAAGCCTGTACCCCATCGAATACCACCATAGGCACTAAACATATTCACCACCGGAGCACCCGACTCGATGGCTGCAAACAAATTGGTACGGGTTGCCAGATAAGCCACCTGATAACCACCCCAGCTATGTCCTTGTGCACCGATTGCCTTCTCGTCTACATACCCCTGGGCAATCAAGGCAGAAATACCCGGCATTATACTATTATAACAACTTTCTCCCGGGTATCCATCTTTATACCGTACATCCGGATTAAAAACAAGGTAACCGTTACTGGTATAATAATGGTAATCTATGGTAGAGCGATGAGGCTCCGGCATGCGATAGCCATACAACGTCTCGGCATTCCGTTCGTAAAAGTTAACAATCATCGGATATTTTTTGGCAGGATCAAAATCAGCCGGTTTATAAACTACCCCTTCAAGCGGACGGCCGTCCAACGAAATCCAATGAACCAGTTCGGCAGTACCCCAGTTGAAACCCTCTTGCTGGGCCACTCCGTTAGTCAGTTTTATGCCCTTGGCAAAATCAAGATCCGACAAATGCAGGTCCGGATACTGCTGGAAAGTCTCCACAGTATAAAGAACGGCATCCGACTTTTTAGCTTTTAACGGCGACTTCAACATATAATTCCCTGCCATCAACACGGAAGGCACAGCGGCTTTCGAAAACTGTGCACGGTAATATCCGTACCCTTTGCTCTTCTCATTGAATCCGATGAGAATCTGTCGCTTATTTAACGAAATATCCCTCTCCTCTTTGTCCAGCTTCACCAACCTGTAAGTAATCATCTCCTTACGGCCGTTCACCGTTAGATTAACCGGCTCTTTCGTTGCTCTGGGATCAAACTGCCAGATATCATACCTGTCATAAATCAGCACCTGCTTATCATCGGTTGTCCATCCCGCCACACCATGTGCTGCCGGATAATCGGGGACATCGTTATCTTCATCCCAGGCAGTAAAATTTTCAGGAGTAGTAAGTCTGTATTCCTTACGGGCAGCCATATCATAGGTATACCACGAACTATCAGGAGCATTATACCAATAGGCAAAGGAACCCTTTGGAGAAAGTTGCATGGTAGCATTCACACCAGATTTAATCACATCACGTACTCCGCTATCCAGATTAACACGGTACATATCCACCCGGCTGTCACCTGTCCACATCCGTTCTGTATCATACGCTTTGGTTGAATAAAGCAAAGCCCATGAGGCATTTCCCTCATCGGCCAACTTCAAATCCGGAATATCTGCAGTAGCCAATTGGAACAACTGTTTCGAAGCAAAGTTATACACTACCGTATAGGTTTTCTTCAAGTCCTTTGCCTTATCATAATCCTGTTGCGTATACTGCGTGTCTTCATCCCAATTCCAGATATGCACATTCGGTCGGTTCTCGGCAAGCAAAGTCGTATCTTTCTGCTTCGGTTCGGGCGAAGTTCCGAAAAACAGTCGCGAAGAATTCCGCGAGAACTGAAGCGATTCGTTTTCACTCAACACCCATCCTGCCGGAAAAGCATTATTCTTCTTATCGGCAATCAAACGAGCCTTCTCCATTTTTTCAGAAACATACAGGGAATACCCTTTGAACGTTGAATCTTTATGAGCACAATACAGGAAAGCCAGTTTAGAGCCATTCTCGTCGAAAGCCATTTTTTTAATCACCCCTTTTCCTTCAAAAAGCAACGACTTCCCTTTCTCAGGAACAAACGTATGCAGACTTACCAGCGCTTCTTTATCATTTTTGTCCGATTCCGATTTAACGAAATACAAAACATTACTCTTCTTTGCAAAACCAAAATCTGTCACCGCCAGAAGTGAATCCATTTTTGATCCGTCCAGCGACCTCACATACAAGGCTGAATCAGCCTTACTACCTCTCTGGTAAGCAATCCAATCGGCAGACTCCGACAATTTGAAGGTTCTCACAGAATCGATCACCTCCTTTTTATCCGAAACCAGGTGGTAAATCACCAACTTGTTCATCGGCATCTTATCCTCTTTAGTCTTTTTCAACTTCAGCGAATCCACCACAGCAACAGATGGCTTCAGGGTAACCAACATAAAGTTTGACGAAGCCGAAAAAGAGGCTCCTTCGGCCGAGGCAAACGAAGCTTTTTCAGCCCCAAGGTCATTATAGAGAGTCACGGACGCATCACCACGCCAAGGCTCCATCTGGCAAGCCACCCATTTACCATTATCCGATATAGTCTGCGCCGTTATACGCTTCCAACCAATCACATCCTCCCACGCCAAAGGCTTAGTCGGGACCTGTGCCTGCGAAAACAGCGCTGTACCAAGACATAAACCAAGCAAAACTGTTTTAAAATATTTCATCTGTATAAATTTTATAATCAATGAAGCTACCTATTCTTTTATCATTACCTTGCAAACCTCAGCAATGTACAAATGATGGAAATCACCCTCCGGATACCATTGGGAAATGATCTCTTTATCCAGAAAAGATTCCGCCACCATAGGCTGAACAAAAAGTTTCTTTACAAAGAAAACAGATTCAGCTTCAGCAAAATAAGGAACACCTTCTTCATCCTTACAGATTGTAAGTCCCGCTTTCGCTATTTTATCTTCGTCTCTGCCCGACACCTTACCCAGGTAAGTCAGCGCCTTCTTTTTGTAATCTTCGGCAAAAAAGGTTAGTGTAAATGTAGTAGCCTCATCTACAAATTCTTTTGTGAATCGTTGGGGACGAATTACAACATACGCCACCTCCTTGTTCCACATAATACCCAACCCGCCCCAATTGGCCGTCATCGTATTCACACTACCATCGGATTTTGCGGCTGTAACCAACATCCATTTGTTCTTGAGGTCGAAGGCATCCATGCTTGCCTCCTTCGTCTTAACTACCTTAAAGCTATTCATTTGCTTATTTACTTATTATTTAGCACAAAAATATAAATTTAATTGCACATTCTTTCTTAGTTTTGCACCTTTATATTTCATTCGGATAAAGCGAATGCAGGTTGAAAATTTGAATTTAAGCATATGATGAACGGGCAATCGCGTATTGTGACCCTTGCAACAAACGGCAATTTACTGGACGAAAAAGGCCAGGTCGTTACACCACCCCTTGGTTGGATCTTTCTTCCTGCGGGAGATGCCGGAGTAACCAGAAAAGTAAGTGCAACAGGAATCTTCTGGCGGGTTCAGGTAAAAATGGGAAGACGAATCATTTCCAAAGGGCTTTGGGCACCTAAAGATACCATCGAACAAGCCAAATTTGAGATGAAGCATCTCCGCGAAACCGAGGCCTATCACAAAAAAGCCGAAGCATCCAAGCTTCGTCGTGAAAAAATTCAAACTGCCTATGTGGATGATTTTTGCAAACAAGTAAGATCCTTTCTCAACTTTCATCCATGCTATGCAGAGCAGGAAGCAAAGATTGCCCGGTTGGTAACCCTCCATGCCACACCCGTAGGAAGTGGAACCGTTGCCCGAACATCTACCATTCCGGTCGAAGAACGGGCAGCAAAAGCAGTTATCGCCTGGATGCGCCATAAAACCACGGCTTACGATCAAATGCCGATTGCACGTATTAAAGGAGAACGCCGCCGCGTACGAAACATGCTGGCCCAACGGTCGGTTCAATTGCTTGAATCCTACCGCAAAGGCAACCCTATAAGTTCCGACTGTCCTCTGATGGCCGCTCTGGAAAAGATAGAATAGAATCAGTAACCCGATTTGTCAATGGCACGCTTCAGTTCATCCCATAAATCGAACTGAATCACCTGTACAATATCGAACACCATCAAGCCATCAGACTGCATAAGACAAACATATGCAGCATCTTCTATATCCTTATAATTCAACGCATAAATACTGCCATACATTTTACAATCCCCCTTAAGCAACCGTTTGCCCCTTGCCAACCCGTACTCGATGGACTCCGCATCATTCATTCCATAGACTTTTTCCAGGTAAGTACCTATAATAAAGGCATCCAAGTGCTCTGCGAAGCCAGTCTTTTTATAGTCGGACGAGGCCCACGCAGGATATTCCACAGACGGATCATACTTCTTGCTCGCCCAATTCTGCCCCTGCGCATACAATGCACCATACCACGAAGCAGCCCAGTATTCAAGCTGAACAGCCGGTTTATGCATCTTGATCTCTTCTTTTGCCTTCTTTACGAAATCATGAATAACCTTAGAACGGAACTCGAACCACTTTTTAGCATGCTTTCCAAAATGACGCTGACCATCTTTCCAATAAAAAATATCATCTGGAAAGTTAGTCACTCCTTCTCCTATATAAGCCTCAAACAATTTGCGCGACTCATTAGAAAAATCGGAATCGATACTCAGATAACGGCAATAGTCCAGTGCGTATCCATCAAAGTCATAGTTGGTAACCAGTTCGCGGATAAATTTCAAAGCAAACTCCTGCACTTCAGGCAATGCCGGATTCAGGAATGCAGCCACTTTAGATGGATCATCCATTTCTTTCAGCATTCCTTTAGACGTATGCTGGATAGATGTTTTGCCGGCCCACGAGGCATCACGGTAAACCATTCCCTCCTTAGTGTCCGGTCGGCCGGCAGGGAAAATAGTAGTCGAAACCGTCACCTTCAGGTCCCGCTTCTTCGCTTCGTCAATAAAGAACTGCAAATAATCCCACGAAAGCGTACGTGAAAAACCATTCACGGTAGTCAGCTCCGTCATTAACGAAGTCTTTTTATACAATACATCTCCATACACAGGACGCACATCCACCACAATATGATTAAAACCCGTCATTTTAGTTTTATCCAGGTAATAACGGATGGAATCCTGGTTTGAAAAACGCTCAAAATTGGCTTCCGCATCAAACCACAGATATTTGGGTTTAGACTGTTTCGTTACCGGTTGCTGATCAACCACGGTAGGAACTTCCGCTCCGGAACACGCAAAGCAGATAAATAGACAAGATAAGATGAATCGTTTCATAAGTTATATTTAGATCTTCAATTTCTAATAAGACACAATTCCTTTAAAATCATACCGTCTAGGGATGTATGTTTAAGAACACTAATTCTCTCTTTACTTGTAACAAAATAATAATTGTAAAAAATTCTGCAATAATGTTTATATTGTTTATTTTTACAGAATCGTCAAAATAATAAAAATGTATTCAATTACACATATGGATGACCATGAGTTGTTTCATAAATTGCAGAAGGGTGATGTTAAGGCTTTTGAAATCATCTATGAGAAGTATCACCGTTTGCTATACGCTTTTGCATTACGTCATCTGGAGAGTCGCGAAATGGCAGAAGATGCAGTACAACAAGTATTTGTCCACTTATGGGAGATTCATGCAAATATTTATGTTAACATTAGTCTGCGGAATTATCTCTATACTATGATTAAAAATCATATACTAAATCTGATCCGAAATGAAAATGCCATATTTGTGAGAAATTACGAACTAGCAGAAGCCAGGCAAGACTACTGTGAGGATTTAGATGAAAAAATAGATAAAAAAGAACAGATGGCCATGCTTTATAAAGCTATTGCTGATCTACCTGAACAAAAAAGAGTTGTCTGCCTGCTTAAAATGGAAGGCTCGTTAACCAACCAGGAAATAGCAGATAAGCTAAATATTAGTATCAATACTGTTAAAACACATTACCAGCAAAGTATTCAGAAACTAAAGGAGTGCATGAACAAAATGTTAATATTCCTTTTCTCAATCACCCTTATACTTCTGATTTGTGTCAATCTATATACTATAGGATAAAAATATGAACAAAACTGATAATAAAGACTTAAAAAAAGATATTCGTGATATAGCAAAAGTTGCATCACCATCTAAAGTCGCACACTGGCTGGCAACCGATGAAGGCCAAGAAGTTCTGTCACGCGTTATGGACGACGATTTTGTCGGGATGGAGCATGGTAGAGAACTGTATATAGATTCTTCAGAAATTCCTTCGGACAAAATGTACAAGCAAATTATGCAGCGGGTTAACAGACATAGGCTAGGTAGCCTAATTCTGCGTGTTGCAGCTGTCCTGATTCCTTTTATTTTTATAACAGGACTGTACTGGATGATAAATTCGCGAGTAGATTTATTTGGAAAAGAGGAGTATACAGAAATATATGTACCCAAAGGAGAACAACTGCAAATGGCCTTCCAAGACGGAAGCAAGGTCTTTTTGAACTCAGATACCAAACTTAAGTATCCCAGAAAATTTGGGTTAGGCAACCGTCGTGTCTATCTGGAAGGTGAAGGCTATTTTATAATTGAAAAAAATCCAGACCGGCCGTTTGTTGTTTCCGTGAACGGAGGCGAAGTGAAAGTATTGGGAACTTCCTTTAATGTGAATGCCTATCCGGGGACTGAAGAAGTCACCTTATTGCTTGATAAAGGAATGATTGACTGGATTACTCCATCTCAGAAAAATTATGCGATGAAACCTGGAGATAAGCTGGTATATAACCTTGTAAACGGCAAATGTACAATTTTTGCCAATACCGATGCCAAAGAACTAACCGGGTGGAAAAACGATATCATCATCTTCCGAAACACTTCGCTGGAAAGTGCTCTGAATACCTTACAGCGCTGGTTTAACGTAAAATTTACCATAACCGACACCACCCTTTTTAAGTACTCCTTCACTTTGGAGTCGGGCAAAAGCTCATTGGATGAAATTCTTAATGAAATGGAGAAAGTTTCACCTATACAGTTTATCCCCGGAAAAGATACAATTACCGTGTCTCCCAAATGAGTTTGTCAATTTATAAAAAAAACACATTTCGTATCACCCTTTTCTGTGTTAAGTGTGTCTACTCATAAAGAACTTGTTATAAACTTTAAATTTACTATTTATGAGGAACAGATTTTTAATCCTACTATTCTTTGTCTTTACAGGAATAAGTACTGCGTTTGCTCAGAAGGTGACATTGAATATGCAGAAAGTAAAACTTGAAAGTGTGCTTTCTGCCATTACAAAGCAAACAGAACTGACATTTGTTTACAGTCAGCCGGTTATCGATCCCAACCAGATTGTTAGTGTTGAGGCAAAGAACGAAGAGGTTGTTTCCGTACTAAAAAAAGTTCTCGACCGCAACAAGGTAGAAGTAGAAATTGTAAACAAGAAGATTTACCTTAAACCCAAAAGCCAAACCATTCAACCCAAAGGTAAACCAGGTAAACTATCAGGGAAAGTGCTTGATGAAAAAGGCGAAGCAATCATTGGAGCCAGTATTCTTGTAAAAGGAACTAACAACGGAACAATAACGGACATTGATGGAAACTTTACTTTAGCCGATGTACCGTCCAATGCCGATCTTATTGTATCCTATATTGGTTTCAAATCACAAAACATTGCTCTTGATGGCAAAAACGAACTGAATATAAAGATGCAGGAAGATACCCAGCTTATTGAAGAAGTTGTGGTTGTAGGTTACGGTACTCTTAAAAAAAGTGATGTAACCGGAGCTATATCATCGGTAAAGGGTTCGGATATAACCAACCGCCTGCAAAGTAATCCTGCCGAAGCACTTGCAGGACAAGTTTCAGGAGTTAATATTATGCGTCAGGGTGGTAATGCCGGTTCTGGTGTTGATATTAAGATTCGCGGTGTTAGTACCTTCGCCAACAATGAGCCCTACTGTCTTGTCGACGGATTTCCTATGGATATCAATAACGTGAATCCTACAGATATTGCCTCCATGGAGGTGCTTAAAGATGGTGCAGCAGCAGCCATTTATGGTTCGCGGGCTGCAAACGGGGTGATTCTTATTACTACAAAAAACGGTAAAAAAGGAGATGTAGTAGTAGATTTTAATGCGTATGCCGGTATTTCGGCGGTAACCAACAGTCTGGATATGCTGGATGCCGAAGGATATCAAAAAGTACATACACAAATGTATCAAAATGCCGGGAAGCCTCTGCCTTCCTATATCGGAGCTTCCGATAATGCTAACACAGACTGGTTCGACCTGATGAGTCGTAATGCTCTCACTCAGAATTATTCTGTAGGTGTGCGCGGAGGATCGGATAATTCAAAATATTCCATTTCATTCACACGCTCGGACGAAGAGGGAATTATGCTGGGGAACAAATATGTGCAGGACAATGCCCGTGCCCGTTATTCGTTTACCAAAAAGATTTTTACAGTAGATGCAAACCTGGGTCTGCAGTTCGTCGACAATCAGCAGCCGCAGTATACGCTGAAGGAAATTTACGCTGTTTCGCCGCTTGTTCCCGTTTACGATTCGACCCAGGAAGAAGGTTACGGTTTGACAAACAAAAACGATTTACCAGCCAACCACAACGTGATGGCCGATTATGATAATATAAAGGTAAAAAACAAGGATTATATTATGAGTGCAAACGTAGGTCTGGGAATCAAGCTTGCACCCTGGCTGAACTTCAAATCTACCTACGGCTACCGTGGTTCGTTCAATAAGAATAGCTACCACACTCCTTCGTATACCCCTTCCATACAGGACAAGGTGCTGTATCCTGAAAATTCGGAAACAAACGTCTACTGGCAGGAACAGATTCAGGAGAACGTGCTAACGTTTAACAAGGAATTTGGTCGCCACGACGTAACAGTAATGCTGGGTAATTCTATAAATGCAACCAGATCCGACTGGCATACAGTGGCAGTTAACGGCTCTACGGGTGGTTTCCTTGATCCTGATTCTGAAACAATTGATGCAGGTATCGGAGGAAGTTTTTCGGGCGAAGGAAGTAATTACGAATACAATCGCGCCTCTTTCTTTGGCCGTGTAAACTATTCGTTCGACCATAAATACCTGCTTCAGGTAACGGATCGCCGCGACGGATCATCCAAGTTCGGATCGGATCGCCGTTGGGGATTTTTTCCCTCGGTTGCTATTGGCTGGGCTATTTCTGAAGAAGGGTTCTTCCCTAAGGATGGCTTGTTAAATTCATTGAAGTTCCGTGCATCCTGGGGGCGTCTTGGTAACGAGAGTGCACTTGGCTATTATGACTTCCAGACACTTGTTACAACAGTGAACAAGAAATCTCAGGGTTATGTGCAAGGTGATTCCAAAACTCCCTGGCCGGGAAGTATATCCACCGGGATGGCTAACAACGATTTGCAATGGGAAACTACAGATTCAAAGAATATAGGTTTTGATTACGGATTGTTAAATAACCGTCTGACCGGTTCTGTAAACTATTATAACTCTACCACCAGCGATTTGCTGATTACCAAAGTGCTTGCCCCATCGGCGGGTTTGGATGATCCAACTTTGAATGTAGGTAAGATTCGTAACTCTGGTTTCGAAGTTGATTTAAAATGGAATGAAACGAAGGGTGAAATCACTTATGGGATTGGGATGAACTTGTCAACGACCAAAAATCGTGTACTGGAACTGGCTAACCAAAACCAAGTGCTTTATGGTACTGGGCTAAAGTACGGTGATGCCCATTTCCCTACGCAGACACGGGTTGGAGAGCCTATCGGTGCTTACTATTTGTATCAAATGGACGGCATCTTTCAAAGTGAGGCAGAGGTGCAAAACCACTTTGCGACGGTTGATGGTCAGAAAGTGCTTATCCAACCGGATGCTGCAGCCGGAGATATTCGTTTCAAGGACATGAATGGAGATGGTCAGCTTACCGAAGATGATATGGTTTATTCTGGTTCGGGTATTCCAACCCTGGAGGCCAATCTCCTTTTAAATCTTGGATGGAAGGGATTTGATTTTTCAGCTACCATCGGTAGTGCATGGGGTTCGGAAATTTACAATGGAACCAACTATTTTTATGAAGCCATGAGTGCAGGAAGCAACTTTTTGTCTTCCACGCTGAATGCATGGACAGAATCCAATCATAGCAATACAATGCCTCGTGCCATTCTAAGTGATCCGAATGGAAACACACGCGAAAGCACTCGTTACCTCGAAAAAGGCGATTTTGTAAAGATTCGCCAGATTCAGCTGGGTTATACTCTTCCTAAAGCATTAACACAAAAGATGCAGCTGGAACGCTTGCGCGTGTATGCCAGTGTAAACAACCTGTGTACATTTACCGGTTATTCTGGAATTGATCCCGAATTCTCCCGTAAAAGTGTATTAGACACCGGCGTTGATAATTACATCTTTCCTTTTACCCGGTCGTATCTGTTCGGTGTTCAACTATCATTCTAAGTACCTTTAAACGAATTGAATTATGAAAAAAATAATATCCTTATTCCTCTTATTCGCATCGGCAGTTTTTGTTTCATGCGATGATTTCCTTACTGTCGAATCGCCGGACAAGATTACGTCTGATAGTTTCTGGCGCAATGCCACAGATGCAGAAGCCGGCCTTGCCGCAGCCTATTCTCAACTTGAATGTTCGACCGATACCTGGGCTTTTGCCGAAGTGAAATGGCCGGTTGAAGCCTATCGGGAAGATATGATCCTTATTGGACGTGATGCTTCCAACTACGAGGATTGGGTGAAGTTGTTCGACTTTACATACAACGATTCCAATACGCAGCTCTCTGAATATTGGCGTATCCACTATACAGGACTTAATTATTGCAACCAGGTGATTGCCATGGTTTCAAAGATTGATATGGATCCGGCTTACCGGGACCAGATCGTTAACGAAGCGACTTTCCTGAGGGGGTATTACCATATGAAATTACTTCTTAACTGGGAAAAGATAATTCTGCGCGAAGAGTATATCAATTCACCTGATCAGCTGGATGTACCTCTTTCGGAACGTTCGGTTTGCTGGGAATCCATTATCCGCGATTTAAAACAGGCAACAAAACTTCCAGTCAAACAGACCAGTGCTCATACGGGGCGTGCTACTTCCGGGGCTGCCTGGGCTTATCTTGGTTGGGCGTACCTTACGAGAGCTTACGAGCAACCTGCAACAAAAGATGCAGATCTGAAGGCAGCTCTTGAGGCATTTGATAATGTAAAAGGATATTCGCTGGAAAACAATTTCCTTGGAATGTTTAACGGAACCAACGAAAACAGCAAAGAGTCGGTTTTTGAACTTCAGTTCACACTTGACAGAAGCAACGGTGCACGTTATTATACCGAGCTTCATTATTGGATTGCTTCGGAAGAAATTGGTGGATGGGACGAGATTACTCCTTCTGATAAGCTGGTTACAGAGCTGAAAAAGGAGGGAAAGACTTCCCTATCGGATACCTACGACATGCGCTGCTATGCTACACTTATCTTTGACGATGAATACTTTATGTCTGGGAATAAAATTTTCGGTCAGAACTATGACGATTATTTCACTACAAACCGTCGCGCAGTCTTCCGCAAATTTTTACCGGATTATAGCGACATTGATCAGGAAGAATCTGGTTACAATATTCCATTGATGCGCTACTCCAACGTATTATTGATGAAGGCTGAAGCCTTGAATGAACTGAAACGAAGCAGTGAGGCAGTTACTTTAATTAACGATATACGCTTGGTGCATGGCAATATGCCGGCTATGACCGGATCTTCGTACGATGCTGTGAAGGCTCAGATTGAACACGAGCGTATCGTAGAGTTTCCGTTGGAGAACTTCCGTTTCTATGATTTGCGTCGTTGGGGTACAGCCAAATCGGCACTGGAATCGGCAGGACGGACTAATTTCGATGCGTCGAAGCACAATTTCTATCCGATTCCTCGTACGGAGCTTAACAGCAACAATGCATTATAATAATTTCATAGTATACAAAGGGGGTTACCTCGTGGTAATCCCCTTTATTATTCACACAAAAAGAGAATGTACTTATGCTGACTATTTTTGCAGTGATTGCCGGAGGAATCATTTTGGGTCGTATACTTTGCAACCGGAATCTTAGTTATTTACCACGGATAATTACCTTTATTATCTGGGCTCTACTGCTTTTGCTGGGCATCGAAGTGGGCTCCAATCCTGAAGTTATAAAAGGAATCGGGACACTTGGGCTGACTGCTTTTCTGATTTTTCTTTTTTCCGTTGCCGGCAGTATCATTGCCTCGTGGCTACTATGGTGTATAATCAGACGGACAAGTCCAACAAAGAAAAGCCTATGAAAGGGAGTCTGGTTATTGTCGGTTTTTTTGTTTTGGGATGTTTTGCAGGTATATGGAACTGGATTCCGTATAACCCGGAAGAATCATCACTAAGCAAATATATACTTTACTTGCTGATGTTCTGCGTGGGAATAACCCTTGGTAACGATAAAACACTTATTGCTCAGCTTCGAAATCTCAATCTCCGGTTGATACTGTTGCCAGTTATGACTATTGCAGGCACTTTGACCGGCAGTCTGGTGGTATCGATATTAATACATTACTCCTGGTCAGAGTCGATGGCTGTGGGATCTGGTTTTGCCTACTATTCACTTTCCAGTATTTTTATCTCCGAATTCAAAGGTATTGAGCTGGGAACCATCGCTTTGCTTTGTAACGTAATGCGTGAAATATTTGCATTGCTTTTTATTCCGGTGATATATCGCTGGTTCGGACCGTTAGCAGCCATATCCGTTGGCGGAGCAACAACTTTTGATACCACGCTACCCATTATAACCCGCTGTGCCGGCAAAGACTATGCGGTGGTCTCAATCTATCATGGCTGTGTACTGGACTTCAGTGTTCCTGTACTGGTTACTTTATTTTGTTCAATCTAAATTATGAAATATGAAACACATTCTTTTTTCTTTGGCTATACTGTTTATTACGACGGGAAGCTATGCCCAGCCCTGGCAGGATGCTAAAATCTGGCAACAAAACCGTGAACCTATGTATGCACGGATTGTTCCATGTGCTTCAATTGAAGGAGCTGTAACCCGTTTGGATGTTAGACGTACCTCCCTTAACGGAATCTGGAAGTTTTTCTTTGCAAAAAACAACCAGGAAGCTCCTCAAAATTTCTATGAAACAGGCTACGATGTTTCTAAATGGAGTGATATCAAGGTTCCCGGAAGTTGGGAATTGCAAAAATTTGATGCTCCAATTTATACAGACACACGCTATCCTTTTCCGGCAGATCCACCCAATGTCCCTTCAACATATAATCCGGTCGGTTCGTATGTACGTACGTTTGACTTCAATGGGGGTGACAAAAAATCCGAATTCTTTCTTACGTTCGAAGGGGTTGAGTCGGCTTTTTATGTGTATCTGAATGGTGTTGAGGTAGGTTACAGCGAAGACAGCCGGTTAGAAGCCCGCTTTCGGGTGACAAACCTTTTGCGTAAAGGAAAAAACACGTTGGCCGTAAAGGTTTTCAGATATAGTGATGGCTCCTATTTAGAAGATCAGGATTATTGGAAATATAGCGGCATAGAACGAAATGTGTATATAGAAGAGCGTGCTACCTCGCGTGTGGAAGATTATAAACTGATTGCCGATCTGAAAGACAACTATACAAATGGAGACTTTATACTTGAACTTATGCCGAATACCGAATGTAAAAAGGGTGTCAGAATCATGGTTGAGGTTCTTGACGGCAGCAGAACTCTTTTAAAAAACCTCCTCACCTATCGTTCGGCAAAAGATTCTATACTTTCAGTTTCAGCAACGTTTAATAACGTGAAACCATGGAATGCCGAAACTCCCCATATTTATACGTTAAGAGTTACTACCTTATCGGAAAAAGGAAAGGTGCTAGAATCCTTTGCACATAATTTTGGCTTCCGGAATGTTCGGATCCATCAGGGACAGCTTCAGGTAAATGGGGTTGCCGTAGAAATTAAGGGTGTAAACAGACATGAACATGATCCGCTGGAAGGTCGCACCATCACCCGAGAGAGCATGGTTCAAGATATAGTCTTGATGAAACAGCTTGGAATAAATGCGGTTAGGACCTGTCACTATCCCAATTATTCAGAATGGTACGAACTATGTACCGAATATGGATTATACGTTGTGGATGAAGCAAATATAGAAAGCCATGGCATGGAGAACCATCCGGATGGTACACTTGCAAATTATGCCGACTGGGAAGGTGCATTTATGAGCCGTATGAGCCGTATGGTTAAACGAGACAGAAACCACACGTCGGTTATCACCTGGTCGCTGGGAAATGAATCGGGCTATGGTAAAAACTTTGAAACAATATATGATTGGACCAAAAAGTATGATCCTACTCGTCCGGTTCAGTATGAAGGAGGTGGACTTACCGGAGTGTCCGATATTTACTGCCCTATGTATGCACGTCCCTGGGCCCTGTTGCAATACGTCAACTCCCGTCAGCCCCGCCCACTTATTTTATGTGAATACGCGCATGCAATGGGTAACAGTGTTGGAAATTTCGATGATTACTGGAACATAATCCGTGCACACGACCAACTTCAGGGAGGCTTTATCTGGGATTGGGTTGATCAGGGCTTTAAGGGAAAAGACGAAAAAGGAAACGATATCTGGTTGTACGGAGGCGATTTAGGTTTTGTGGGAGTTAAGAACGACACTACGTTTTGTCAGAATGGATTAATGGCGGCCGACAGAACTCCTCATCCCCACGCTTCGCAGGTTAAAAAAACATATGCGGGCATACAGTTTGAGCCGGTACAGTTTTCGGCAAACGAGGTTAGAGTAAAGAATTATTTCGACTTTACAACGTTAGACAATTACAGACTGGAGTGGAAACTAGAGGCCGATGGTAAAACATTGGAGTCGGGATCAATGGATTTTCCATCCATCGAACCTCATGGAAGTTCAGTGGTATCAATTGATTTCAAAAAACCGCTTATAGCTCCGGCTACCCATTATTACCTGACCCTTACCGCACGCTTGAAAGAGGCAACTGTTTATGCGGATAAAGATTTTATTGTCTCTGTCGAACAATGGCAGCTTCCCTGGTATAAAGACCCAGAATATAAAGAGGTAAAGGAGCAAGCTATAGTTGTGCAGAACGATACAACGGTAACAGTTACAACCTCCAAAGCGAAGTACGGATTCTCTTCGGTAAACGGAGAACTTACCTCGATAATCATTGAAGGAAAGGAATTGATAAAAAGTGGATTCGTTCCTAATTTCTGGAGAGGGATGACTGATAATGATGTAGCCAATAAAACCCATTTGCGTTGTAAAGAATGGCATAAGCCGGAATACAACCTCTCTGATTTTAAGACAGCTACCGAAGACAACAATGTAAAGATAAGTTCGACCTACGAGGTAAATAATTGCAAAATAGTAATTCAATATTGCATTTCTGGCGATGGAGCCATGCAGGTTAAGATGCATTTTACGCCAGCATCCGACAAAGAGTTTTCCGAAATGCCAAGATTTGGGATGCGGGCGATTCTTAATAAGGACTTTGACCAGTTTACATGGCTAGGCAGGGGACCAAGAGAAAGTTATATGGACCGTAAGAGCGGAGAACTGATCGGGCTGTATAATGGCGATGTTTGGAGTCAGCTTCATCGTTACAACCGTCCGCAAGAGACTGGAAATAAATGTGATGTAGAATGGGTCTCATTAAGAGATCCGGACGGATCCGGAATTATCGCTAGCAGTAATGTTCCCCTTTCTGTAAGTGCTTGGAATCTGTTGCAGGAAGATCTTGAATATGTTCCCGCCGATATTGAACGCCGACATGGAGGCTCGCTAGAAAAACGCGATTTGGTTTGGTTTAATGTTGATTTGATGCAACAAGGAGTTGGAGGAGACAATACATGGGGAGCACCGGTTCACTCGGAATACACCATCTCCCCCATTGAACGCTCTTATACCTTCATCATCAGACCTCTAAAATCCGGAGATGATGAAGTAAAAGAATCAAAAAGAGTTTCTTTCAGAAAATGATGAAGCATATTTCCATACTCAATAAAGAGAACAAGCAGATATAAATTAAAACATCAATACGGGTCGCAATGCGACCCGTATTTGTATAGCAAACCAGATTATCTACAAATTGATTTACATACTGAACACGTTTAAAAGCATAAAAATGACGAACGAATGCACTTAGCCATGTAATTATAGCTAACTTTGTACT
>WARQ01004315.1_pt2 | contig 29912 bp, 30 predicted proteins | sample 4769161 | NCBI WGS metagenome assembly WARQ01 (sample SAMN08893024, study PRJNA449175) | gut metagenome | isolation source: rumen sample fed with dry roughage | host: buffalo | place: India: Nagpur | collected 2016 | reverse complement strand
AAGAAGCAGAATACTTCCCGAAGACATTAGATCAGACCAGAGAATTCGAATACGAGTCTCTGGAGTATAACAATGCAATCAGTGTATGGGAATGTGCTCTCGAAGCAAACGGAGCAGAGGCCAACGGCTGTGACGACTGGTATGTTCCGTCAATCGGAGAACTCTTGATGCTCGTTGATGGTGAAACAGCCCAGACATGGAGAACCAAGACAAACAACCGCACATGGTCATCTTCTGCCTACGGAGACGAACAGGTGTGGGATCATAACTGGACGGACGGACTCCTCCATGGTCAGGCCTGGGTCATCGATGCCAATTTTTCATCCCTGGAATGTGCCTACGACGCATACAGAACAGGACTCGGAGACGATTATGATCACTATTGGTACGGAGATGAGGTATACGAATACGTGGTGTCCGATTCGGACGACCCTTATGGTTGTGTCCTGATCCGCTCGTTCTGATTCCGCTTTGGAAAAAATCAGGAACCTCCCGGCTCTTCGGCCGGGAGGATTTTTTTGTATACGGCACAGACGGCAAAACGGACGGAGAATCCCACATCGCTATTCAAATTCCGCGTCCGGCATGATACAATTGAGGAAAGGGGAGCGCCATGTTCGTCGAAAGGAAAAGATTCACACTGAGAGACTATCAGGACAAATGCGTCAGGGCCGCGCTCGACGTGGCGAGAAGCGCCAGACAGACCAGGGTCATGGTCAACGCGCCGACAGGCTCCGGAAAGACCTACATCGAGGTGGGATACGCGAAGGAGCGCACGGCCGAAGGCAGAAGGTGTTTGATCCTCGCCAATTCCCAGGAGCAGCTCGAGCAGACCGTCTCGGCCCTGCGCAGGGCGAAGCTCAGCTTCTCCGTCGAATACGGCCCGAAGACCGCCTCCGACAGTGCGGACAGCATAATACTCTCCACCGTCCAGACGATGAGGAGCCGCATGGGCTCCTACAGAGAAGACCGCTTCGACGACATCATCGTGGATGAATGTCACCACAGCCTCGCCCCGAGCCACAGGCGCGTCTTCGCCCACTTCCTGGCCCTGAAGCCGCCGGCGAAAGGCGCCGATCCGAGGAAATACACGCACACATCGATGCTCGGCGTCACCGCCACGCCGGGAAAGACCTCGATCTCCCAGGACCTGGTGGACTCCTGCTTCACCGACGGCGTCTGCGCGGACTTCGACACCCGGGCGGCGATGGAATCGGGGATCCTCTGCAGGGCGGAGGGCCGGATCAAGAACATCGGCAAGCTGCTGGACCTGTCGAGGATAGAGCAGGACGCGAAGGAAAGGAACCTCTGGGACTACGACGGGATGCTGGTGTCGGAAACGCTGCAGTCCCTGACGAAGTTCATCGCGGCCGATGTCCTCGCGGAGGGGAAGGACAGGAAGTCCGTCGTCTTCGCGCCGTCCGTCGAATTCGCGAAGAAACTCGCCAGGGAGATGCGCAGACAGAGCGGCAGCCGGAAGATCGCAGAGATCTACAGCGACACCCCGGACGCACAGAGGTCCGAGATACTGCGCAAGTTCAACAAGGCCAACAGCCACTCGTCGTACTACCTGGTGAACTACTCCGTTGCGACGGAGGGCTTCGACAGCCCCGGCGTGAACACCATCTACAACCTCAGGCCGACGAAACGTCCCGAGCTGCTGACGCAGATGCTGGGAAGAGGCCTGCGCACGGATCCGGCGGATCCGGACAAGGTCTGCCGCCTCATCGGGCTCGACTGGCTCGGCCGCGAATGCTGCCAGCCGTCACTGATACTCTCCCCGAACGAGCTCCTCAACGACAGGGTCACCCAGGAGATGAGGAAAGGAAAGTTCGTGGACATGCTCGAATCGATCGGGAGGAACGAGAAGAGGTTCCTTGAGGAGAACAGCCGCACGTACACCGTCGAGCTGGACGATGCGCTCAGGATCGCGAACGTCAGGGAGAGCGGGCCCAGGTTCAGGAGGGCGCTGCTTGCGGACCTCAGGACGATAGCGGACGCGGGCGTCGACGTCTCCAGGGAGATGTCGTACCAGACGGCCAGGGATCTTGCTAAAGAGATAGCGTCCAGGGACCGCGACGGCAAGGCAAGCCTCCGTCAGATCGACTGCCTGCTGAGCTCGAGGGAATTCCACTACAGGGACGTGTGGGAGATCTCCCACAGGGATGCGGAGCAGAGGCTCCGGGACGAGCGGCCCACAAGGCGCGTTTCCGCGCTGCTTCTCGCATACGGGATCCGCGGAGTCAACGCGGCGAAGGCCCTGGAGATAGCGGACTCGATCAGGAACCATGGACTCGAACTTCCTCAGGTCTTCTCCGGATACGTGAACACCGAGCCCGTGGGCATCACGCTGAAGGCCCCGGAGAGGAGGACGACGGAGAACGTCGTCCGCGTCCACGTCACGCCGGCGAAGAAGATCGTGCTAATAAAAAAGAAAAGCTGTCTCGAAGAGTCCCCTGCGAACGGGCAGTCTCCGGAACAGCCTGAAAAGGAAAAACCCGGAAGGGTGATGTAGTCTATCTCTCGGGCCCGAACACCAGGACGGGGTTGTCGGGACTTTCCCCGAGATGGGTCACAAGCCTGAACACGTCAGAACCGACTTCCTCAAGAACCCTTGTCCCGTCGAACACGGGCCTTCCGCCCAGCGTCCTGGCGAACGACCTGAGGGACCACGTCCTCTCCCCGAGCCTGAGTTCCATCACGTAGTCGGGGGGAGCGGGCAGTATGAGGAACACGCCGTTGCTCCTGGACCGCTCGGCACAGCGTGCGGCGGAAACCTTCTCCTGGAGGGCCAGCCTGGGGATGTACCCCTGCGCATCGTAGACGGGACACTTCGTGAGCGTGGCTCCGACGAGGCAGGGATGTCCCGGGGAGGACTTCACGTGAAGGACTCCGGGAAGGCAGCTTCCGTCGGTATACAGCGGACGGTCGCCGGCGAGAGGCTTCTCGCCGTAGATCTCCCTCACCGCCGGAGCGAATCTGGCGAAGACGGGACACAGGGGGTCGTCCGAGGAAGCGAGGATGTCGGCCAGTTCGGAGAAACCCGCATCCCCGTCATATCCGGCTCCGCCGATAACGTCTATCATGCGGTGGCTGCTGAACACGAGCCTGCCGGAGACGGTGATCCCCACGCAGGCCGCCGAGACGTCAGCGTAACCGGGCCTGAGAAGGGAGACCTCGGAGAACCCGAGCTGCGCGACCGTGGAGACCAGCTCGTCCTCGTCATTCACTTCGAACGAGGCGCGCAGGATCGCCCTGCCTTCCTTTTCGGAATGGGTTCCCTCGAGGAGCCTGCCGTCATAAAGGGCCCTGCCGTCCAGTGTGAAGCCGATCAGCGCAAGGTCGTTCCCTCCGATGAGCTGCGCCCCGGGGACTCTTGTCTTTATGTATTCAACTGTGTTCTCAAGTCTGACTTCCATAGTAGAAATTATACACGGGAGGAGGGGAATTGTCATGCATGATGGAGAGAATCTCCTCCTGCGACAGCTCGACCCCGTCCGGGTAGAGAAGAGGAAGGAGCTCGTCGAAGCCGGCGGGGACCTTCTTCCTGTGCGATCTTGCGGCCAGCACGGCGGCCAGAGCCGCAATGAATACAATGCCTGCGATGATAAGGATCATATCAGCCCTCGAATGAGTTTCCGAAGTAGATCTTGCGGGCATCCCTGTTCGCGAGAAGCCGCTTCTTTCCTCCGGACGCGAGGATAGTGCCCTCGCTGACGATGTGGGAACAGGTGGTGACCGCGAGGGCATCCCTGACGTTGTGGTCCGTGATCAGTATGCCCATGCCGAACGCGGCGAGGGCCTTTATGATCTTCTTGATCTCATAGACTGCGATCGGGTCGATTCCGGCGAAAGGCTCGTCCAGCATGAGGAACTTCGGGCTGGTGGCGAGGCAGCGGGCCATCTCGGTCCTTCTCCTCTCTCCTCCGGAGAGGGTGTAGCCCTTCTGGGATTTTATCTTCTCAAGCCCGAAGGACTGTATCAGCCCCGCGACCATCGCCTCCTTCGTCCTGCGGTCCATGTCCGTGCGGGTCTCTGCGACGAGCCGGATGTTGTCCTCCACGCTGAGCTTGCGGAAGACCGAAGGCTCCTGGGGAAGATAGGCCAGTCCCTTGCGGGCGCGCTTGTACATCGGAAGTCCGGTGATGTCCTCCCCGTTGACGGAGATGGAACCCCCGTTCGCCGGGATGAACCCGACCGTCATGTAAAACGTGGTGGTCTTCCCTGCGCCGTTGGGGCCGAGAAGACCCACAATGTCTCCGCTTTTCACGGTGAAGGAGATGTCCTTGACGACCTCCCTCTTGCCGTAGACCTTCCTGAGGTGGCTGACCGTCAGGACGTTCTGTGGTTTGTCCATATCAATGCTCCTTGTTGCGGCGGGTGCAGCTTACCGAACCCTTCCTGCCGTCGTTCTGGATCCACTCCAGCGTGTCGAGGTTCAGGAGGGTGAGCTTCCCGTCGTAGCTGAATCCCCGCTCCGGAACGGCGAAGGCTCCGGTGTCTATGTTGACGAGATTGAACTCGGCGTCGTAGACCGGAGTGTTTATGACAGGGTTGTGGCCGCAGACCAGAAGCCTGCCCCCGGTCAGCGCCAGGAAGCGCTCCGCCGGAACCGGCGACTGGATCCTCGGATCCTCGGCGTGGTTGAGGACCCTCCTGTCCCAGAACAGGCGGTCGTAGTCGTGCAGACACCAGAAACCGAGGATGTCCTTCATGCACAGGGCCCCGACCTCGCGGAACCGCTCTATGATATAAGGAGAAGGGACATGCATTATCATCACGTCCCCGAGGTCCATCACGAGGGGGAGTCTTCCGAGCCAGGACGCGATGTCGTCGCCCCTTCCCGGTTTCGGGAGCTGTCTCTCCGTGAGCTTTCCTCCGTTTCCGTACCAGGTGTCGCGGACCCATCCGTAGTCCCTTGGGGGCCTCTTCCTCTCGTCCAGATGCTGGAAGGGCCAGATGTCGTGGTTCCCGAACACCGTCCTGAAGTTGTCCATTCCCATGAGGAACCGCAGGGTCTCGATGTTCTGGGTCCCGCGGTCGCAGAGATCCCCGACCCCGTAAAGGAAATCGGAGTCCGAGAAACCGGCGTTGTCGAGGGTCCTCTTCAGTTCATCGAGACATCCGTGGATGTCACCTACGGCGAATCTCATGTCCGCGCCTCCTGTCTCCGTACATTCTATCATTGTTGCGGACGGAATCTCAAGCATTGAAAACAATGGACAGCCGTAGGAATATGTGCTAAATTAGGATTGGAAGCGCATTTCCGGACGCAGTATGTTGCCGATGGTTGAAAAAACATCGGCGATGGTTTATCATTCTGGTGTCGGCTTTCGCCGCGCCCGCAAGGGCCACTCCAGAGAAAAGGAGGGAACGATGTCAGTTTCCTACACAGCAAAGGTCACTTTCGATCTGTCAGATCCCCTCAAGGTCCAGATGGTTCAGTCTGCGATCGATGACGCATTCCAGAAGATCAACTTCTCGCCATTCGAGACCGGCAAGATGCCGGCGTCGGCAATCTCCGTGGACGTGACGAAGACGTCCAAGCAGAAGAGCTGACAGACAGGAGGCCCAATATGAAAAGAGTCCTGCTTGCGCTGATGGTCCTCATCAGCGTCATCGCACTGGTAGCCTGTGACGGAAACAAGGCGTCCGACAGCATCGGAAACGCGGTTTCCGACGATCTTGTCGAGGTCAGGCTCGCGACTGAGTTCGAAGATTTCAAGGACGCGAACTCAAAAGCCCTCACGGACACCGTCAACGTAGCCATCACGGACTACAAGTACACAGCGACACCGAACTTCACGCTGCAGAACCCGTCATCCATCTACGGAGTGCAGTCCACGCAGAAATCGATCGGTCCCGACAGCGCTGTCAGTCTCGGTTACTTCACACAGGGTAACTGGCACTTCCACCTCTACGGCTACAACGACCAGGGCCAGATGGTCACGGAAGGAGAGGTCGACTGGTACCTCAAGAAGAGTCTCGGCTCCGTCGAGAACGCGATCCCCGTCATCCTGAACCTCTCGACTGCCAACGAGGGAAGCCTGAAGGTCGTCGTCGCGACGCAGGCCGTCTCCAGCGGGAACCAGACGCTGAAGGTGAGACTCCAGCATTCCGGAGAGAATGTATTCACCGACGCCGCCACATACACGGCGAACCAGGGAACCGTCCAGAACAACATCCTGACATGGGACAAAACGATCAGCAACCTCACATCCGGAAGATACGAGGTCGAGATCCAGATCTTCAACGACAACGTCCAGATCGCCGGTGAGGCCCTCACGGTCGTCATCGTCGACGACGCGGTCACAACCATCGCGGGCCAGGTCTACGCGTCGAGCTTCGTGCACGGCAACTTCGCGGTCACGGTCCCGGGAATCATCATCGGTAACGCCGGAGAGAACCTCCAGACGGCCGCGCTGAACGTCAGCAGAGCCTTCACCTGGACGACCGACGCCTTGCAGACGACGGGAACGATCGAAAAGTACGAATGGTACGTCGACGGAGTCCTCCAGCAGACGGTCAACGGCGTCGCGAACAAGAGCTGGACCCATACGTTCACAACGGTCGGACAGTTCAACGTCACATGCATCGCCCGCAACGCGAGCGGAACCGAAGCGGGATACTCGAACGTGCTCGTGGTGGTCAACCCGTAAGGAGAAACAATGAAGCGCATCGTCCTGCTGCTTTCCATACTGATCATCCTCTGCTCCTGCTCACAGCAGGTTGAGGAGGCCAGCCCGTACGCCCACGTCGTGGCGTCGACGCAGACCAAGGCTCTCCAGTCAACGGATCTGTCGGCGTTCACAAGATGGGAGTTCAAGGCAGAGCCCCTGTTTGAGGACAATGACGTGTACGGCGCAGTCAGGACGTGGCGCACAATCTCAATAGAGGACGACTCCGCGGATCTGGGATACTATACCCCGGGCGAGTGGAACTTCTCCGTCAGGGGATTCAACTCGCAGGACCAGGTCGTCGGAGAAGGCGAGAGCGGAGGGGTGTTCCTGTCCACGGATTCGGACAACCTCGTCTCGATCCACGTCCACAGCTCGCTCGGCGAGGGAAAGGGAGACGTCTATGTCGACGTGTCCATGCAGACCCTGCCGAACCTCACGTTCACCGTGGCCTATGCCCCGGTGACGTTCGAGGACGGCACGGCGGTCATCGGGGCGACCGTCGACGCGCCGCCGAGGTTCTACAGAAGCACGTCCTCGGGACGCAGCGTCTGGCAGGGGTATGTCAAGGACCTTGATTCCGGGACATATGTGTTCTATATCTCGGTCGAGGACTCGGAAGGCACCACGATCGCCGGAGAGGCGGTCGAGGCGAAGGTTCTTCCGGGCATCAGAACCGACATCGAGGGCTCCCTCACTCCGGGCTCCTTCGTGCTGTCGAACATGTCGATCACCACCTACGGAACCATCCGCGGGAGAATCGTGTCCGAGGACTTCGATGGGGAATCCGGCTGCACGGTCATCCCGCCGGACGATGTCCGCACCACGCTGTCGTGGGAGAATGAATACGGGGTCGAGCCCGCGAGCTTCAGGTGGTTCGTGGACGGAAAGAGACAGGCGGGAGAGACGTCATCGACGTTCGTTTTCCAGCCCGCCAACGGAGTGGGGGACTACACCGTCTCCTGCATAGCTGTAGGCCGCATGTCCGGAGAAAGCACGTCCGGCAGCATGCTCGTGAGGTTCCTGCCATGAAAAGAGCGTTGTTGATCACAGCCGCACTGCTCCTCATCCTGATATGCTCGTGCAACGTCGAGCCCGAGCAGACGGCAACGAAGGAGACCTTCTGCGGAGTGACCCTTTCAATAGCGACCAAGACGCTGGAGGCCTCCGACACCCGCAGCATCAAGTACTCATACAGAGCGGTTCCGACCTGGCACCAGGGCACAGCGATAACCGGAGAGAGGACGAACTGGACCGATCTGGATCTGAACGGCGAGTCCGAGATCTATCTCGGAACGTTCACATGCGGAACATGGCAGTTCTACATCAGGGGAATATCATCCAACTCCGGGCTGACGGTATGCGAGGGCAGCAGCGGAAACGTTACGCTCTCCAAGAACGAGGAGAACGTGGGAATCGCCGCCAGATCGACCACAAGCGCATACGGAAGCGTGAAGATAGAGGTCAGAAGCAGAAAACTGGCGATGGAGGGAACTTATCTGAAGTGCACGTTCCGCAGCGTCGTTGAGGGAATCCTCGGAGACGAGACGGACGTCAGCGAGAGCATCACCAGCGCAGACCTGGGCAACGGCAGCGTCCTCCATTCGGGACTTCTGGACGGAATGGCCCAGGGAATATACCTGTTCACGATGCAGGTATGCAACAGTGAAACCGACGATGTCGTCTTCGGAGAAGCGATCAGCATCCTGGTCGCCGGAGACGAGATCGTGACGATAAAAGGCGAGATCCTCGGATCGGGAACCGTCGGTGCCGTGTTCGTGATAGACGCGCTGACCACACTCGACGGGGAGATCATGGCGGACGAGGACGCGAGGACGGGAGTTCCCGTGACCCTTGTCTGGACAGCTGATCAGAACATCTTCGAAAAGGCCGTTTCATGGGTCTGGACGATAGACGGAAACGTGAAGGAGACAAGCAGCCCGACCTTTACGTGGATTCCGGAGGATGCAGGCGACCACAGCGTCACCTGCGTCGCCGTCGGAAGCAAGACCGGAGAGGTGGGAAACTCCCACATCACGGTGAGGGTACTGCAAGGAGACTGACATGAAGAGAATTCCGGCATTCATCACGGTCCTGATCCTCGCTATAGTCCTTCTCGCGTCATGCACGCAGGAGGCCGCGGTAAAAGAGACGACCGGTGAGCTCGTGAACGTGACTCTCTCAGCAACGCAGATGAAGTCTCTCGGGATGCTGACGACATACCAGCCCGACGAATTCGGGGAGTACCAGTACCAGGCAATCCCGCAGTTCGAGGCGACGAGGATCTACGGCCAGCATCTTGACGGACAGGGCAACCACATTTGGGTGACCCTCAACGGGGCTGACGGCCTGCCGGTGGCCGAGGACGAGACGACCGGAGTGAACCTCGGATGGTTCACCCAGGGATCGTGGAAGTTCCGTCTCAGAAGCGTCAACCCGCAGGGGAAGGTTCTGACATACGGAGAGAGCGACATCGTATACATCTATAAGGGAAACAGCCCCGAAGTCATAATCTCGCTCGGAATGGACGACACCAGCGGAGAGCTCTCCGGAGAGAACGGAAAGATCTTCTTCCGCGTGGAGGTGCCGCAGACCACAGAACACGAGGAGGAGACCTGGATCTCCGTAGACTACAAGAGACTGTTCTCGAACACGTCCGCGGAGCAGACGGAGTGGACTCCGATCTACACCAATGCAGCGGGAGACGAGGACTGGGCAAGCTTCTGGACCATGTACACACAGGGCCAGACGGCACCCGAGATCACATCCTTCATCAACAACAACAGCCAGAGAAGCCCGGTCGCGGCCCAGGAGGTCGGAGAAAACAAGCTCATCTTCGACGGACTGACGGCGAACATGGCACCCGGCAGCTATCTGGTGAGAATCCGCAGCTGGATCCTCGGTCAGGAGAACCCGATCGGAGGACAGACGCTCGCGGTCACCATCATCGCGGAAGAGGTTTCGGAGGTCAAGGGCGAGCTGATCGCAGGAGACTTCGTCGAAGCCGGCCTTGGAATCAACGCCCCCGGAGCGGTCTCCGGAACGATCGGAGGAACCGAATCGATCACCATCCACAAGGGATGGGTCCACATCGATGACGGATCCGTGATCTCCAAGGCCGAGTACGCGGAGCTCTCGCAGCAGGAGAAGGAATGCTACGAGTACAGGTTCCCGTCCGTGACCCTGACATGGGAGTCCGCCACATCCACGTCGATCTCAGGCTACACCTGGGCGATCGACGGAGACATCGTGAACGGACAGACCGCGCAGTCGTACGTCTACACACCGGCAGGCGCGGGACAGCACATCATATCCTGCATCGCATACGGCGAGATGCCCGTCATAGTGAACGGACAGGTCACCGGATCGAAGCTCGGAAACATAGGAAGCACGGCAATCTACGTGATCGCCGACGCAAATGAGAATTGAGGGGGAAGGAAATGAAGAAGATCCTTACTGCACTTATTGCCGTACTGGCACTGGTTGCGCTCGTGTCCTGCGACGGAAACAAGGCCGTCGAAAACGGAGGACTCGCACAGGTCACCATGAACGTGGAGAGCAAGGCACTCGCCGCATCCGTCAACGACGGAATCAATGCATACCAGTTCAGGGCGACCCCGAATTTCGACTACGGCTCGGACGATACGGTCTACGGTACGGTCAGCGAGTGGACCGACATCACCATCGACGGAGGATCGGTCAGCCTCGGATACTACTCCCAGGGAAACTGGACCTTCGAAGTCCGCGCACTCACGGGCGGAGACAATCCGGCAGTGATCGCATCCGGAGAGGCAACCGTGTTCCTCAAGGCCGGAGCTGAGAACGTAGTGGCCATCACTATCGCCAACGACACAGGAAGCTCAACGAGCACCGGAAGCGTCAAGTTCGTCATCGAGACGAACGACATCGGAAACAACCTGAGCATCTCAGTGTCCAGCCAGAAGGTCCTTCCGGGCGAAACGGCCGATGATCCGTACACCCTGGCGGATGCCGAGGAGTTCGAGGGAATGACATGGGAGACCTATGACCACGACGACATGACGGATGAAACAAACAACGCGATTTTCAGCAACGATCCCAGTGATCCGACATGGCAGACCGGAAACTATCCGGAATGGTACCGCAACGGCGTACAGTTCCCCGGCGGAAGACTTCTCTTCGTCGAGACACTTGACAACGTCCCGTCCGGATCGTACATCTTCACCGTACGCATCACCAACCCGTCCACCAGCGCCCTTGTCGCAGGTCAGATGATCGCCGTCAGAATCATCGACAACACGACGACATACATCACCGGAACACTCATCTCCGGAGAGTTCGTCGCCGGATCGCTGTCCATCACCGCTCCCGGAACGATCGCGGGAACGATCAACAACGAGACGGTGCTCTCAACACCGGTAAACACCGCGATCAACCTTTCATGGATCGGAGAGGAGAACGCGGTGACCCCGACATCCTTCAAGTGGATGGTCGACGGAACACTGACCGACGAAACCGGCTCCCAGTTCGAGTACATCCCGGCGGCATACGGAAGACACACCGTCTCCGTTGTGGCCTTCGGAGAGGATCAGGGACAGGTCGGAAGCGCAACAATCAAGGTGAACTGCCTGCCGCCTAGCGGACAGAGCAACAACTGAGGCTGAGATGACCAGAACAATCCGTGGAACGGCGAGAGGATTCATCCTCTTAACCATCTTGATACTCTTTTTCTGTTCGTGCACGCAGGAGGCTGCGGTCCCTGAGGACCCGGCCCCGGCGGTCACGGCTGCGAGTGTCGTATTCTCCGCGGATATCAAAGGCATCGAGGCAACGGTAGACCTGCAGATCTCGTACTGGCAGTACAAGGCCGTCGCCAAATTCACGGTCCAGGCCCCCTCCTTCATCGAGGGTGCGACGGACTGGACGGACATGACAGTCACGGACATGCAGAGCGCCAAACAGGGGCCTTTCACCCAGGGTGAGTGGACGTTCGGAGTCAGAGCGCTGAACGACGACGGCAAGGTCATCTACGAAGGAGAGACCACGACGTACGTGAAGCTGCTCGACAAGAACGCGACCGAGTCGAACCTTGTCCTGGTGCACCTCGATCCGGCTTCCACCGGTCAGGGTTCGTTCAGGGTCAACGTGACCACGAACACCACCAGTGCGTCCAGCATGAGCGCCAAGCTCATGTACCGCAAGACAAGCAGCTCGACCTGGAAGACCTTCACGAACTTCACCCAGGCCAACGCCAACGGGAAGACAAGCTTCTCCGCCACCATTCCCGAAATCGATTCCGGCAACTACGTCATCAACTTCACCGTCATGGAGTCCAACACCACGATCGGAGGCCAGAGCCTCTCAGCGACGGTGCTTGCGAACGAGCAAACCGTGATCTCGGGCGACATCATCCCGAGCGCGTATGTCGGCGGCATCATTGACGTATACCTGCCCGAGTCGATAGCAGGAACCATCGTCTACAACGCGACGGCCAAGACCGGAGTGCCACTGACGATGAGATGGGACAACACCGGAAACGCGACCCCGACGACCATTCTCTGGTCCGTGTCGGGAGTCTACAGCGCAACCGGAACCTCATTCACGTTCACGCCGCCCGAGACAGGAGAGTTTCCGATTTCGGCAGTGGCGTACAACGGGGACGAGGAAGTGGGAAGCATTTCCATCATCCTGAAGGTGACGTCCTGACGACGGCGTCCGCAGAAAAAGGCAGTACAGGGGTCCGGATAACCTCCGGGCCCCTTCTTGTATGACGGCACATCCGACAATGTTTGAAAAATACGGCAGTTGCTGGTAGAATTAACATAAGAAAACAAAAGGAAGGAAACGAAAGTGAGAAAGACAGCAGCAATCCTCATACTTCTTCTCGTCGCCGCGTCCGTGTTCGCCGCAAGCAAGACGGATCCGAAGACCCTTGCAACCAAGCGCGGAACCATCGGAACATGGTCCAGCGGAATCGTCTCTTTCACCCTCTCGTCCGACGGGTCATGGACACCCGGCGAGAACGGAAAGGACTTCGGCAGCCAGAACCTGAAGTCTGGAAGAGACAAAGAGGGGTTCACCGAGGGATTCATTTATATGAATTCCGCCCGCAACAAGGTCTACGTCACCACGGAATCCCTGGAGGACAAGACGGCCGGAGAGATCAACGAGATCGTCAACGAGGGCGGTTCCCCTTACTTCAAGTTAATAGACACAAAAGACCTGTACGGCATCAACATCGTATTCGACCTCGGGGAGAGAACCTTCTCCTGTGTCTACGTGATGACCAGAAGTGACGGAAACCTCCATTTCCTCCAGGCATACACCGACTACGAGGACGGCCATGTGACCGCCGTCTCGGAAACAACGGAGAAAGATCTGAAGGGCGTCATCGGAACCGGCAGGAACAAGTACATCATGTACATGTATTCCACGAAGTCCGATCCGATGTTCCTGATCACAAGGTGGGAGAATTGAGCGCAGCACGGAACAGAGACAGAGCCCTCTTCGAAGGGCTCGCAGGGGCAAGCGTGGTCATTCTCGCCGCAGCGGTGATCGGCGGGAAAACCGGAATCATCCGCCCGGACATCGCGCAGCTGGTCGCAGACTCCAGCTTCTCGGTCGCCGCCATGTCCGGCTGCCTGCTGCAGATCATCCGGTTCTTCCGCGGTCTGGAACACAAGGATCCGGGGGACGTCCTGTTCGCAACGGCGACGTTCCTGCTTATCGTGCTGACCATGGCGTTCCGAAACGGCGTCGTTGCATTCGAACCCGCCGTCCTGGTTTCGGTGTGGCTCATCCGCTGGGGAGCAGGGCTGCTGTTCGACGCCGTCCGGTGAGCGCTCCGGCCCGGTCCCGAAAAATCCTACGACACGTACGTTGAGAACGTCCGGCATAGACCGGAGGAGGACCCCATGGGCATCTACATCACAGGCGACACACACGGAGATATCGCCGAACTCGACAGCAGAACGGCCGGTCTCGGTCTTGCGGAAAACGACATCCTCATCGTAACGGGGGACTTCGGATTCGACTGGAACCCGGAGGTCATCGAGAGATGGAAGGAGCACGGAAGACCGTATACGGTGCTGTTCTGTGACGGCAACCACGAGAATTTCGACATACTCGAGTCCCTGCCCGAGGAAAAGCGCTTCGGGTCGACCGTCGGGAAACTGGGCGGGAAGACCTTCAGGCTGCTGAGCGGACACATGTACGACATCGGAGGGCTGAAGACGTTCGTTTTCGGAGGAGCCTCGTCGATAGACAGGAAATACAGGGTCCCCGGCAGGTCGTGGTGGCCGCAGGAGATACCTCCGCACAAGGTCTTCGAGACAGCCCGGAAGACACTGAGGAAGAACAGCTGGAAGTTCGACATCTTCCTTTCACACACATGCGATCCGGAAACGAAGAAACACGTCCTGGACGCAGGAGCCTTCGACTTCTGCGACCCCGTCGAGGAGATGATAGACATGCTGGACAAGGAAATCTCCGAAAACAGGGGATCCTACAGGATGCATTTCTTCGGACATTTCCACACCGACAGGGACAGAGGGAAAAGACACTGCCTCTACCAGAGGGTCGTGCCGATAGGAAACCCTGGCTGATCCCGGCCGGAAAAGCAAAAAAAAAGCCGTTGCGAGGAAAGATTCCCGCAACGGTTTTTTTCAGTTCTCTGCAGAACCCGCGCCTATGAGCTCCCTGATGCGGCCGATCTCGAGACCGCTGGTGCCGGCTTCACAGAAGACCACGTAGCACGCAAGGCACGTGAACAGCAGGGCCTCGTTCGTGTCCAGCGTCTTGTACACCTTACCCAGACGGCTGCGGAGCTCGTCCGGAAGATTGTTGCAGGCGTCGGGAAGCCTTGTTCCCGCGAACTTATCTAGCTTCGAGCAGAGGCTGCGGGAAATCTTCTCCGCGGCCGGGTTCGCGGCGATCCTGTCGAACATGCCGGCTACGTCCTCGAGTACCTTGCGCTCGCCCTCCCTGCGGAGCCTCATATGGATCCTGACCGTTTCCGCATACTGGGAAAAGATGCTTACTTTCGAGGTCCGCACCGTGCGGTCATTCTTGGACAGATGCTCGTTCAGCATGTTCGCGAGCTCTACGAACGAACTCTCCGGCATCACAATGCGGACGGGCGTGCCCTTTCGGATGGCGACGGCGTTCGTTCCCGGTGTCCTCACCGGCTCCATGTCGAAAGCCTCGAGCTTCACGAAGCCCGGGGCGCCGTAGACGACGAACTGCGTGACGAACACGGACTGGTCGCTTCTTTCGTTCATCCTTCCTCCTCCTGTTCCTTACGTCTTCTTATCTCCTCCAGTGCGTGTTCCAGATCCGCGCGGGATCCGATCACACCATGATGCACGGGGGCCGGGAGGCCCTTCTCCACAGCCGAACAGTAGTCGGCCAGAACGACAGGTCCCAGACCTTCGGCATCCAGCTCCCTGCATGCCCTGACGATGTCCCTGCCGCCACGTCCGAAAACCCAGATGTGGCCCGGCAGGCCGCCTTTCCCGTGCTTTGCGCAGGAAGATCTCAGATGCCGGGAGAAGTCCTTCCCGAAACTGAAGTCCTCATCCTTGACTAGAACCGTCAGGTCGAAGATCCCGGCGTCCGCGAGGGACTTCATCGCAACCGTGCGGTGCGCGTCTCCCGTTCTGTGCATATCTATTCCGAGTCCAATCTCCATTGTTCTCTCCTTACAGCCGATTATATCATTTTAAGGGGCGCAGTTTCAAACACTTGGAAGAAACGGCGCCGGGTCCCGGAACCAGGCCGGAAGGGCATCCGAAGTTGAAACAGGACGCAAAATATGGCATAATGTCAATATGACGACCAGAAGAATCCTTGCGATGCTGATCATACTCCTCGCCGTTTTCGTCTCCTGCAGCCAGGAGAACGGCGTGAGCTGTACGGTCTATTTCAATCCGAACGGAGGAACCGGCGACGTCCCGCACGAGATGACCGGCGAATCCGGAACCTCGATCAAGCTGCCCGACCCGGGAGACCTCGCGAAGGAGCATTTCACATTCTCCGGATGGAACACCTCCATGGCCGGAACAGGAAGGAACTTCGATCCCGGCGAGGACTACGACATCACCTTCTCCACGACGCTTTACGCGAACTGGCAGCCGCAGAAGTTTCTGCTCTGCTTCGACTCCAACGGAGCGGAGGGGAAACCGGCGGACAGGGCCGTGGACTACGGGACCTCGATCACAATGCCCGATCCCTCCACGATGTCTTATCCCCACATGGACTTCATCGGATGGTCCGACGGCAATGAGATATACGGCCAGGGAATCGCATATCAGATCCTGGACAACACGACCCTCGTCGCACAGTGGGAGGACCACCTGTACACCGTGACGTTCGACGCGAACGGCGGAAAGGTCACGGCGGAACCGGTCAGGGCATACTTCGGTGATTCCGTCTCTCTGCCTGCGGCTCTCTTCAGGGAACACTTCGTCCTGCAGGGATGGAGCCTGACGCAGGCTGGCGACAGAATCAGCAGCCCCTTCATTGTACCGGGGGACGTCACGCTGTATGCCGTATGGCTGCCGGAGGAAGAATGAGAAGAGCCGCGGTTCTCCTGATGCTGGTCTGCTGCCTCTTCTGCGCCTTCGCCAGGGAGGAACGGTTCTCGGTAGGATACGAGGGAGGGACAAGAGCCTCCCTTCTCGCCAACTACAGGATCAGCGACCGCTTCGACGTCCAGGCGATAGGCGGATTCCAGTTCGCCTGGAAGGATCTCAAAGGCGTCGAGATCGGAGCCTTCGGCACCTGCAGGTTCATGGACTACGGGCTGAGGCTCAAGACAGGACTCGGGGTCTGCTACGGGCATTCGTACGACGAGATGAGATGGATCTCCCCGGGACTCGTGCTCTCGGTGGAGAAAGAGAGGCCCGACTGGTTCGTCATGTACATCCGCATCTGCGCGGGGCCGTACTTCGCAATCGGAGAGAAGAAAACCGGAGCCTATGTGAGCGTAGCCGCGGGAATCCGGTTCTTCACATACTGGAGGGTGGAAGAATGAACAACATGCCGCTGAGGCCGGAACCGATGTATGCACAGTTCTCCGAGCTCAAGGCCCTCATCAGATGGCTTGACGAGAACAAGACCGACTACGAGGAGCAGAAGTTCCTCTTCCCGTCCATGCTCTCCGTGAAGGTATTCACCGGCCAGCTCAACGCCTACGGCAGGAAAGACGCGGTGACGTTCATGCAGATCAAGGGAAACGGAGGGGAGGACGGGCCGATACTCTGCAGGCTTCCGGGTGAAGAGAAGGCCAGTGAAGTGACCATCAGCGAGGCCAAGGTCCTTTCGGAGCAGTTCTCCGGGAAGCTTCCGTTTCCAGAGGAATACAGGGATGCCCAGTATGAGCAGGCCCTGGACAAGAACATCTCGCTGACCTCCGAACTCAGACGTGAGATAACAAGGCTTACGAACGAATGCACCCGCAGGATGGGGCTGAGCCAGGGGAACCTGACCAAGTCCTACGTCCTGGCCGAGAAGGACGGATATTCGATCACCTATGATCCCGTGGCGAACGTTCTTCTGGCGGGAACACCCGACGGTCCGTCCGTGCTGAGCCCGAACAGCCCTCCGGAGTGCTTCTCACTGTTCACACTCGCGAAGCAGAACCTCGAGAAGGGCAAGATGAACTATGTGAGAAACAGCAAGTCGGGCCAGAAGCTGACCACGAAGACCCTGGAACAGAACAACAAGGACCTTTCAGAGAGAAGCTACCGCATCCACAGCACCGTGATCACCGAGATCCGCAGGAAGCCTGAACCGAATCCCCAGCCGGTCCTCCCGTTCAGCGTCGCGAACAACGGTCCGGACGGAATCCGAGTGAGAACGGTTTCCAAGGCGAGGGTCTGACACAGATCATACAGGATCAGGGAAGGAAATCCCTGATCTTCCTGTCCATGAGTTCGAGAAGCTTGTTTCCGGAGACGAACACCATCCTTCCGGACCGGGTCTCCTGGCTTCCCTTGCCGGTCCTTCCCGTATGCACGAATATCCCCATCACATTGTCTCTGGACAGAACCGCCGCGAAGGCCTTCACGTGCTGCGGGTTGATTACCCCCGAGTACCTCTTGTCCTGGATGTAATACTTCCTTCCGCGGTTTCTGGCATAGCCGTCTATGCCTCCGTCCCCCGCGTATCTGTCGCCGTGCCACGCCCTCCAGTGTCTTTTCCTGGATATGGCGTATACGACAAGCTCCTCGAAGACGAGGGGGTTCATCCTGCGCATGATATGGAAGGCGTCGGCCGGGACGTTTATGACCGACTGCAGCCGTCTGTACTGTTTCTTTGCCATCCGTCTGTATCTGCCGTGCCTCGAGAGGAACGCGTCGCAGAACCACATGGCCAGATAGACTGAAACGAAAACGGCGATGAACACACAGGCGGGCAGGATCATTTCGAATCCAGGACCTCGACGCCGTCGAAGGCGCAGCACATCAGGTCCACGAAATCGTCCATCTCGCTGTTGCTGTTGCTGTCGCGGTATTCGGGAACCTTGATCCCGAGCTTCTCGATGTGGCCCGCGCAGAGGCGTCTGGGACAGATGTCCGACAGGGGCTCGTTCTCCACGAGGGCGATCTTGGATCCCCCGGAGATGGCGCACAGGGCCCAGATATCGGTCTCCGGATCTCCCCCGAGGTTCTCCGAAAGATAGTCGGTGGCGAAGTTCTTCCTGACGGACCGTGCGAAGACGTTGTCGTCGAGCGTGGCCTCGCGGTACGCGTCGTACAGCTTGGCGTCGGGGATGAAGCGGCTGTAGACGGGCATCTTCTCTCCCGTCGGTATGACACCGGTGACGCTGATGCATGTGTAGCCCAGGGATCTGAGCTTCCGGAAGTCCGCGAGACGTCCGGTGACGAAGTCCGCCTTCTTCGGATCCCAGCCGCTGGACCACTTGATGCCGCGGCTGTCGTTTTTGCCGTACACCACCGGAGGACGGTTGCCCGAGTTGTAGATGCGCGAGGGATAGATGTCCCTGTCGGCTCTGGTGGCGAGGACCATTCCGAACGAGACCAGGACCTTCTCCAGTTTCCTCAGGTTGTCCAGGCGCTGCTGGGTAAGCAGGGAGCCGATGGGAACGGTGCCGTTCTCGACGTCCTCCCAGACCTCGTCCGGCCTGATTTCCGACGGCTGTCTGCCGTTGGAATTGAGGAAAGCCGCCAGCTCGCAGTATCCGCGGCTGCTCAGGGTCTTGTCCGCCTTGTACGGAATGCAAAGGCATTTGATCGCTTCTGTGTTCGTCATACCTTCAATTCTACATCAGAACAGGCGTTTTTTCAAACACGGCACCCTTTCTCCGTCATTCCAGGACCTTCTCGGACAACAGCCCCATGGCGTAGTACTTCTCCACGGTCTTGTGCGTATAATGCCGGTCCATGCTGACGGACCGGTGGCCTGACGACTCGCGGATGTAATCCGACATCCTGGACACCTCGTCCTCGGCTTCGTGTTGCATCGTGATGGCGAAATGCCTCAGGGAGTGGAGGGTGAGGCCGCGGTCCTTGCGCTTCTGCTCCTCAATCCCGATCGCGGCGCAGGCCTTGTTGAAGAGCCTTTCGAAATGGAACCGGGAATATGGTTGCCGGCTTCTTCCCCTGTGGAAGATCAGGCCCTCTCCGGAGGGCTTCATTGCGAGCAGGCGCTGCGCCAGATCATGCGGGACGACAGTGTCCCGGCTGTACCGCCCCTTAGTCGGGCCGATCTGCTTCCTGCGCCGGTCCCAGGAACCGTCTATCTTCACGATCCAGAACGGAAGCTCATCACCGTCGGTGGACCTGAGCCGGGTGAACTTCTCGGGTTTTAGCGCCAGGATCTCGGAGCAGCGGGCTCCCGTGCGGATGGCGAACTCCATGAAGGCCCAGGCCTTTTTGTCCGTCTCCTCGAACCAGGACAGAAACCGTCTTGCCTCGGCGACGGTGAAGACGTCCCTCGCTTTTCCCTTCAGATTGTAGAGCTTCAGGTTTCTCGTCGGATCATCGGGAACGTCGCCGCACATCGTGGCGTAGCCGTAGACCATCCGCAGCGCCTTGATGACGGAGTTTATGATATTCTTGCTGGTTCCGGCCAGGGACAGGCTCCTTACAAGGTTGAACGCGTCGGCGGCGGAGAAGCTGCCGAGGGTGCGGTTCCCGAGCCTGGGGACGGCGTAGGTCGAGAAGGCGCTGGACAGGTTGTTGAGGTATTCGGCCGACAGATCCGTCGTCCGCCGGTCGTTCAGGACCTCGATCATCCTGCTCTTCGGCCGGAGCATCGTCTCGAAGTACTCCACCAGAGGCGTGCCCCGCCGGCCGGACTTCATGACTTCCCGGCCGTCCTTGATCAGCCCCTGCGAGACGGCGGCCTCCAGGATGTGAACGCATTCGTTCTTTCCCGGCCGGATGACGGGGATCCCCATCCGCTGGGCCAGCAGATCCACCCGCCGGCCGCTCTTGATCATCCGGCCCTTCGAGTCAGAGCCGTACCAGTACCATTGCCGGCTGATGCCGTTCTTGTTGATGTTGAGCAGGAAGAAATTCTCCCCGTAGATGACCACTTTCATACCCCCTCCTTTGGATATACCGGTGTCCTCATACGGACGGTTTGTGACAGAGAAAAACTATTCTACGACGCGGGGAAAAAGCCGGACGTAGGATCTGGCAGTTTCCTCAAAGTTGTTTCCGGTGATTTTTCACCGGAGAAACGGATTGACGAAAAACGGCCGTTACTGTATCATCGTTTGTGTATCCGCATTTCAGATGCACTTTTTGCGGATGAACGACGCAGCAGTAGCGTAGTGGTTACGCACCACCTTGCCAAGCCGAAAAACAAATTCAACAACCGCGCAGGCACAATTTTCGAGTTAAATCCTTACATTGTAAAGAATTACACAAAACCAAAGGTCGGAATAGTCCAAAAAAGACGGCACTTTCCACACATCCAGACCAACTTTTTTCCTGTTTGAACGTCGTTCTGTTTTTCTGTCCGAAACCACATCCAAAAACAACATCCCCGAAGCCTTTTTCCGCAAAGAAATAAAGATCCGGAAGCAAACGCAGAATCTTGTGTTCCGCCTGCTCTACGCCCGCTTTCCGGACGTAGGAACAAGCGCTGCAAATCCGGTTTCCTTCCGGTATCCTTCACCGGACGGAAAGTGTAACGGTTCAAAAACCCACCGCCAGCGAGGTGATGACTTTCAGAATCGTTGTCCGCATCTCGTTCAGTGCTGAGAACTGGGCGTAGCTGTCGGACTCCGGCTCGAGGTTGACGATGTTCAGAAGATGGGTCTTGGAGGAGTGTGTCTCCTGCAGCTCCTGGCGCACGAGGTTCCAGGTGCTGTCATCCATGACCGCGCCGTCGTCGATGTCCGGTCTTGTTGGATCTTCGGACAGCATCTGCTTGAGTGACCACCCGCATGCCTCCGCGATGATCCCGTAGGTGCTGACCATGCCGTAGAGGTTCTCCTTCTTCAGGCAGTCCGTGATCGTCGTCCTCGGAAGGCCGATGGACTCGGCGAAACGGGTGTAGCTGAGGCCGTTGCGGTCCAGATAGTCGTTGAGGTTCCGGCGGAAATTGTCCCTCAGCCTCTTGTAGTCGTCGCCGTAGCCCGATCTCGGGTATACGCGCGGGCATCCAATGCGGACCTCCTCCTGGACGGACTCGTCCACCTTGGCGCTGACTCCGAATATGAGGGAGAGATAGTCCATTAGAAGCCTGCACTGCCTGGCGTTAAGATACGGGATCAGCCCGTTGAGCTGGTCTCTGATCGGACGCCCTTCGTTGGCATAGACGGCGCTGATGAGGCCGCCGCTCGCAATGCCCCTCTTCCTGGCTTCCTCCTGGACTCCGGACGGATCCCTGTGATCCGGGGTCCCGAAAAACAGATACGAGATGCTGCAGCCGAAGCAGTCGGCTATCGCCAGCGCCTCCTGAAGCCTCATCATCCTCTTCTCGGCCATCATGCTCCTCATGGCCGACGGGCTTTTCCCGATCCTCGCACCAAGCTCCTGCATGGTGATTCCCTTCATCCTTCTCAACTGCTCGACCCTGTTCCAGAACATCTCAGGCTGGTAGTTCGCTCTCATTCTCGGTACAGACCCCCTGTCTTCGTCGTTTTTTACGGCTGTCTGCCGTACTCACTAGCAATTGTACACAATCTTCCGTCCGATTTCAATACAAAATTGACTAAATTTGCAAAAATTTTATAAAAAAACGTCAAAATATCTGCAACGGACATTCCCCGTACAGCAAGACCCGACGTTCACAGCTGACGTTTCCGGACGCAGGATACATAGAATTGTTTGATTAAGCGTCATATCAATGATATAATAGGAGGCACCGAAACAAATCAACCGGAGGCCCTCCAATGAAAAGGACAACCATCACAATCACGGCGATCATCCTTGTGCTGCTGCTGGCAGCCTGTGATCCCGCCGCAATAGGCAACGCGCTCAAGAAGACCGGAGACAACATCTTCTCCAGCGCTGTCACAACCGACACGTCGTCCGCAACCCAGACCTCGTCCGCGGCCATGTCCGCCGTAAACAAGGACGAGGGATCCCTGGTACCGGCGGACAAGCAGGAGAAGCAGGCGTTCGTCGAAGCCATCTCCGAGATGGTCTCGAAGGCGACCGCAAGCGACGAGAAGCAGGAAGCTCTCGGCAAGGAACTGAAGAAACCCGTGGACGAGGAGACAAAATCCCTCATGGAGACGAACCTCCCCGCGCTCAACACCTCGCTGAAGGACAAAGGGATAGAGGTTACCATCGAGCTTCCCGAGAAGCCCACGGTGATGAACCTGATTGTCATGCAGATGCTTTCCGTCGTCGACGACATGGCCGCAGCGGATCCGAAGGAAGACTCCGCCGTCAAGCAGACGGCCGCGGCAGCGCTGAAGACAGTTGAAGTGGTTTCAAACCTGTCCAAGGCCGGTCAGGTGGACGTCCTTGCCATCGCGCTTCCGTTCATCACCGACATCGTCGGACAGACGAAGGCCTTCACCGAGGACCAGATCCCGGACGAAGCGGCCAGATACGCCAGGATGATGATCTCCATCTTCAATGAGATGATCAGGGCATCGGACTCCGACGGCGACACATACCTTGATCCGGAAGGGCTCGCCGAGGCGATTTTCGCGCTGAAGGCGAAGAGGATCGCATACGAGTCGGCCGGAACGGCTGTCTACAACGCCCTTCTCCCCGAAGAGGAGGAGAGGGTCATCTACTATCCGGGATGGACGCTGGTGAAATCCATTGACGAAGAGATATCAAAGGCGGCTCCGAAGAAGAAGGAGAAAAAAGAGATGTCGGAGATCTTCGAGCAGCTCCTGAAAGAGCCCAGCGGGACCTTCACACTCGGAAACCTTCTCGACTACATGACCTGCGAGGCCATGACGGAGTTCGAGGAGGTGTTCGGCTCTCCTCTCGACTCAATGCTCACGAAAACCGCGACAGACTCCATCAGGAAGTACCTGGCGTCACCGACGAAACAGAACCTCGCGGATCTGGTGAACCTCGACGAGTTCGAGGGATTCATCGACAGGATGGATGACTTCGACTTCTGGAGCATCCTGGGAGACAAATCGACCCGCAAGACTGCGTGCGTCATGGTCGCCGACGTCAACATCGAGACCTTCAACAACATCATCAGAGACCTGCTCAAGGAGGAGAACTGACCATGAAGAGAATAACCGCGATCCTTCTCGCCGTGCTTGTCACGGCATCGCTTTTTGCCCTCGACAACTTCACATACAAGTCGACGTCATTCGCGTTCAGGCCGGCCGGAGTGCGTTCCGAGGCCATGGGCGGTGCCAACCTCGCCGATCCGGGCAAGATGGAGGCTTTCTACGGAAATCCGTCCGCCCTGGCGGACAGGAGATTCGGCCTGCAGGTCCCCGGCGTGTCGGTGACGATGTACAACGTCTCCTCCGTCCTCTCCGACGAGAGCATAGACTGGAAGCACATCGGCGACAAACAGAACCTGGTGGCGCTCGGAACGGCGATGATCAACAGCCTCGGAAAAGGCAGAAGCGAGATACTCTCAGCCGACGTCGCCCTGGGACTGAAGGTCTGGCAGCTCGGGTTCTCCACGAACGTCCGCCTCGCCCTGCATGCATTCAGGCAGACCCCGCAGACCGCGGACCAGACCGTCATCCCCGAGGTGAACATCGCCCAGACGGTCGCCTTCGCGCTGCGTCTTGCCGACACCGGGACCATGAAGCTCGACGTAGGTGCCGCAGGGCACTTCGTGTTCAGAACCTACATGCTGGCCCAGAACGCAAACAGCATCATCAACAGGATCTCCGGAGGGGATAGCTTCAGCGGCTATCTCTGTCTCGAGCCGGTGATGGGAGGCTACGCCATTCCGTTCGACGTGGGAACGACGCTGACGCTGTTCGACAGCCTCAAGATCGCGGCGACGCTGAACAACATCAACGGAAACTACAGAATGAACGCCTACGGAAGCTTCCTCGGAATGACCGAGAAGCTGGGCGTCGGCATCGACATAGGCAAGCCTTACGACAAGACCGTGGCAACCGGGCAGGTCGACGTGAAGACGCCGATGACGCTCAACATGGCCGCAGCGTTCCACCCATCCGTCAAATTCCTCGATCCGAGCATCGAGATCGACTTCGTCGACATCCTGGGCTTCGCCAAGGACGCGAGCCTGCAGAACGTGCTCAAGCACATGAACATCGGAGCGGAGATGCACCTGTCACCGGTGCTGGCCCTCAGAGCCGGCGCGAACGCGGGCAACCTCCGCTTCGGAGCCCAGCTGAACCTCTGGGGCATCCAGATCGACGCATCATACGGATGGATGGAGCTCGGGGATGACTGGGGAGACAAGCGGACCGATTTCGCCACCATAAGGTTGAACATCGGAAGCGACAGATGACGGAGGAAGGATGAAGACATACAGATTCGCACGCTCGCTCCTGTTCTGGATCCGCGGAGAGGTGTCTTTCGACGACACCTCGATAGATCTGGAGCTCGCACACTGCTTCTTCGTTTTCCCGATAGGAAAGCACAGGGAGAGGATCCCGGTCGACAGTGTGAGCTCGGTGGGCCTCGACCTCTCATACAACCCGCAGATGGCGCTTGCCGCCCTGCTGGGGGTTGCTGCGGGAGGAATCGTCCTCTTCCTCGGTTCCTGGCTCGGCATCCTGTCGGTTCTTTTCGGAGCGCTGGCGATCCCCCTCGGACTGGACACGAAGGTGAGCATCCACAAGTCCGGAACAACGGTATCCTTCGGGGTGCCGTTCTTTGAAAGAGGGAAGATCAGAGCGATGGCAGCCGAACTGGAGTACTGTGTCCACAGAAACGGCGAGAACAAGAGCCACGGGGTCGACAGGATCGTAGAGGCGATAAAGGAGACGAGATGAAAGCGAAGAACATACTTCTTGGGATGTTGCTCGTCCTGATGGTCTTACTGGCCGTCTCATGCAACAACGAAACGCCGACGTGCACACTCTCATACGACGCGAACGGAGGTTTCGGAACCCCCGTAAACCAGACAGGCCAGAAAGGCTCCGTGCTGACGGTATCAGAAGGCGAGAGCCTGACCTACAAGGGCCACAGCTTCGTAGGGTGGAACACGACCAAGGACGGGAAGGGAACCGCGCACGAGCCCGGCTCGACGATACAGATGACGGGGGACGTGAAGCTGTATGCCCAGTGGGTGGAGATATTCACCATCTCATTCCTCCCGAACGGAGCCGAGGGAGAGCCCGTGACGCAGACCGTGGAGAAAGGTACCAGAGTGACGGTGCCCGACGGAAGCGGACTGGTGTTCGAACATTATGAGTTCGACTCCTGGAACACGGTGTCCGACGGGACAGGAACCAAGTACTACCCCGGACAGCAGGTGGTCGTGAACAGCACCGTCAATCTTTTCGCGAGATGGAGGAACTGCGTCTATACCATCAGCTTCAACGCAAACGGCGGCTCGGGATCCGTTCCCGATGTGAGCGGATTCTACGGGAACACCGTCGACATTCCGGACGGAGGGTTCTCCAGACAGCACTACGTCTTCACGGGCTGGAACACCAGCACCGACGGAAGCGGGGACGAGATCTCCCCGGGCCCTTATACAGTCGACGGAGACCGGGAGCTGTATGCACAGTGGCTGCCGGAGTCTTCCTGAGAAAACCCGACTCCAATGATGCGGGAACCTCCGGTTCTGGCCGAGGGTTTTTCTTTGCAATGTTTGATTCTACGGCTGAAAAGGTGATATCATGTATAAAATGAAGTACAGACATCCGCAAACCGTTGTTCTGATCATCGCAGTGCTGGCAGTGTGCCTCACCGCGCTCGTGTCCTGCCAGCAGGAACCGAAGACCTTCAGGGTCATGTTCATGCTGGAAGGGAAGGCATACACCTACCAGGATGTGGTCTCAGGCCAGAAGGCCACCGTACCCGTTCCCCCGTCGCACCAGGGCTATTCAATCGTCTGGTGCACCGACCAGGAGACAAAGGACGAGTACGACTTCAGCACGGCCGTGACCTCGTCCTTCACCCTCTACGGCAAATGGGTCGCCTCACAGGCGGAGATCCCGAAACCCCGCCACCTGGTCTACACAGGCAAGGAGCAGAGAGGAGTGGATGAAAGCGAGATGTTCGACTGCCGCGGAACCGTGGCGGCAACGGATGCGGGATACTTCAGATTCACCGCCATCCTCAGGGAGGGGTTCGCATGGACGGACGGCACGACCGAGGACAAGACCGTGTCCTGGACGATATCAAGACGTCCGGTGTCCGTCACAGGAGAGTCCGCGACCATCAGCTATGACGGAGCGAGCCACACCATCACAAGCCACTCCGCGGAGGGCCTGCTGGACAAGCACGTCCTCACCGGGCTCTATTACAGGGCGGAGGGCACGGACTTCGGCCGGTATGCGGGAGAATTCACCGGCACAGCCGTGATCAGAAACGGCCAGCAGGACGTGACGGCCAACTACGACATAATCCTCAACCCCGGATACCTGAAGATAATCAAGGCGGAGAAAGAGAACACCTGGACACAGACACCCGCGATCCCTGACTGGACGTACGGCGGACAGGCCGGCGAACCATCAGGTTCCGCACTGTACGGAACGGTGTCCTATTCATACAGCGCCACCGCGGATTTCGAGACGGTCATAAGCAAACCGGCCACCGCCGGAACATGGTACATGAAGGCGTCGGTCGATGCGACCGAGGCTTACGGATCACTGGAGAAGACCGTCAGCTTCACGATCTCGCCGGCACTGCTGTCCGTCAGCGGCATAACCGCTCCGGACAGGGAATACGACGGCACCGTCACAGCAGCACTTGATTTCTCAGAGGTCTCCGCGGCAGGACTCGTCCCCGGTGATGTGCTGACATACTCCGCCGTGGGAACTTTCTCAGACGCGAACCCGGGCAAGAGGGACGTGGCGATAAGCGGATTCTCCATCTCCGGAGACAAGGCCGGAAACTACATCGTCGACTCCGTCCAGGAGGGCGCGAAGGCCACCATCATGCCCAGAACGCTCCGTATCTCCGGAATAAGCGCGGTCAGCCGCGTATATGACGGAACCACGGCCGTAGCCCTCTCGGGAGGGCTGCTTGTGAACGTGGTCGGATCCGAAGAGGTGTTCCTCGACGGCTCCGGAGCCACGGCCTCGATGACCACAGCTGACGCCGGAAGCACGAAGGCGGTGACCGTCTCCGGTTTCGCGATCACCGGGAAAGACAAGGCCAACTACATCCTGGAGCAGCCCCAGAACCTGACCGTCGACATCTCGAAGGCCCCGCCGGTGATGACGAAACTCCCCGAAGCGGGATCCGTCGGATATGACGGCAGCGCACACCCGATGGCCGCCGCCGGAGAGTGTACGGGCGGAATCATGGAGTATTCGGCGGACGGTCTCCTCTGGGCCGCATCAGTCCCGACGATGACACAGCCGGGAGAATATACCCTCAGATTCAGGATATCCGGAGACCAGAACCACACGGACATGTCGCCGGACCAGATAATCTGCACGGTCAACCCGCTCGTGACGTTCAATACGAACGGACACGGAACAGCACCGGCGGCGACACATGTGCCATACGGCACGGCCCTCACGAAACCGACTGATCCGGAGGAGGCCGGCGTCGAGTTCCTTGGCTGGTACACCGACAAGGGAACCACACAGACGTACGATTTCTCCTCGGCTGTGACCACAAACAAGACCCTTTACGCGAAATGGGCCGCGAACCAGTGCACGGTATACTTCGACTCCGACGGAGGTTCCGAGGTCTCGACCGTTCTGGTGAGGACATACGGAAACACGTTCGGGACCCTGCCCGAGACAGACAGGGAAGGATATGCGTTCGCCGGATGGTATGACGGGGAGACCCTCATAACAGCCGAATCCACCGTGCTGTCGGTGGGATCAATCACCCTCAAAGCCTCCTGGACGCCGCTGTTCACGGTCTCCGGCGGAGAGATAACAGAAGTCACACCGAAGGGAATCGAGGTCATCAGCGCAGCCGGAAGTCTGGACGTCCCCACGGCGATAGGAGAGACGGCCATCACGGCGTTCTCGGCGACAGAGCTGTCAGGAAACACGGCCATCACCGCCATCAACCTCGCCGGAGTGGCACAGGTCGGTCCAGGTGCCTTCACGGGCTGCGACAGTGTCGTGAGCCTGACCGCATGCCCGTCCGCGACGAAGGAGACCCTCTCACAGCTCGGGACAGAAAACGCTGTCAGCGAGCTCACCGTCCTCTTCAGGGCGGGTGACACAACGACCGCATGGACCAGCAACGGCAGTGATCAGAGCTGCGGCAGCTCCATCACGACTGTCGTCATATCGGAAGGATTCGAGGAGATCCCGGCCGCGGCGTTCCGCAGATGCGGCAGCCTGATCTCGGTATCCTTCCCGTCAAGCCTCGAGACACTCGGCGAGAGATGCTTCCAGGAGACGGGCCTCACAAGCCTGACTCTTCCGGCCGCGGTCGAGGACATCCCGGACTATGCGTTCTACAACTGCCCGAACCTCACGACGGTCGATATAGGATCTTCGGTCACGATCGGCTCGTATGCCTTCTGGTTCTGCCCGAAGCTTGAATCAGTCACAGGCGGAAACGTCATGCAGATCGGGTCCTACGCATTCCAGAACTGCAAGGATCTGACGGCGATAGATCTCTCGAGCGTCGAGACGATAGGGGCATCGGCCTTCAACAACTGCACGTCCCTCGAAACCGTCCAGCTGCCGGCCACCAGGGTCTTCGACATCAACTGTTTCGCATACTGCACCAGCCTGACCTCCGTGGACACCGGAATAGACAACAAGTCGTTCGGAAACTACGCCTTCGACAACTGCACCGGCCTTGAGACGGTCACGATCCGCGGAAACGCAACCGCGATGGGAACGGGCGTGTTCTCAGGCTGTCAGGAATCGACGGTCATAACGTTCACAGACATGACGGGCCCGCTTCCCTCCTGGACCGAAGGTTGGAGCGGACCGTGTATCGTCGAGTACAAGGAGTAGACATGGACAAAGACAGAATAGATGAAATCAAGGATTCCATCAGATCGGTGGACAGCGACATCCGCAGGCTCGAGACCAAGAAGGCCCGCTTCTGCGACGAGATCGAACGCATCAGGCGCGGCAGGCTGGAGAAGGTCTTCGGCATGTGCTTCAGACTGAACAACGGAGACGTCTTCAGGATCATGGGATTCGACGAGGAGACGGTCACGATGACCGGCCGCAGCTGGAACCCTTACCAGCTCCAGGCGGTCCGGGTCCGCATCAATGGCCCCGAGTTCCCCGACAGATTCATCCCGGTCGCCGAGGAACAGATATACACCACGGCATCCGACTGCGAGGACCCAGTGGCAGAGATCAGAAGCGAGTACAACGAGATCTCCCCCGAGGAGTTCGAAAAGATCTTCAACGAGGCTCTCGGAAGTTTCTCAGGGAAGGTCCTCGGGAATGTCTGAGAAACTGACGCACAGACAGCTGTGCCTCCTTGCCGCCAGATTCGTCGAACAGCATCTCTATCACTGCAAGGCCTACCCGTGGAGGATCCTGATCGAACCGGGATTCAGGAGCGAGCTTCCGGACGTGTTCGCATTCACCAGATACAATTCCGTCCTTTTCGAGTGCAAGGCCTCCAGGGCGGATTTTCTGAGGGACAGGAAGAAGCCGTTCCGCGCCGACCCGCGTCTGGGGATAGGAGAGACGAGATACTATCTCGTGAACGAGGGTGTGGCGAAAGAGAGCGAGATGCCGGACGGATGGTT
>WARQ01000578.1_pt3 | contig 30408 bp, 24 predicted proteins | sample 4769161 | NCBI WGS metagenome assembly WARQ01 (sample SAMN08893024, study PRJNA449175) | gut metagenome | isolation source: rumen sample fed with dry roughage | host: buffalo | place: India: Nagpur | collected 2016 | reverse complement strand
CCTCTTTTATTTATGTGTATGATGAATCAGATTGCAATGTTTGCGGATAAACGTAATATATGCAACCGTAAGCAATAGAATTACAATGCCCAGATACCACCATCGGTAGGGGTAAAACAGTTCATAACCGGCAAATATGATAGCTTGTGCAGCAGCATAGATTGCCGATACAAAGATTTGTGGAAAATTCAGCTTGTAAACAATGATCTGGTACACGTACTGAAAATGGGGACAACCCTTTTCCCGATGCCTTATCAATCCATGAATGGCAGATAAAAGAGTATCCATTCCGTATACGAGCAGTAGCACCAGATGGCTTATATCCTGAGTTGCCAAAATCAATTTACCAACCAGAAACAGTACGATAAGACCAATGGATGCAGAGCCCACCATTCCGGAGAAACTAACCGCTTTATATCTGAAATTAAAGAAACTAAAGATAATAATAGATAGTAAAATAATATACAGGAAACGTTGATCAGTAAATGGGGTGAATTTTTGGTTCAGATAGGCCAGAATTATAATAACAACAAAGCTGTAGGCTCCGGTGATACCGTTTATTTTATTCATGTTACGGTACGAATTTATAACTGCAACACATACAACTAAAGCCGGTATTATATACCATAACGGATAGTCAGTAAATAGACCTAACTCCATAAACATGAGGAGTAATCCGCATGAAATGAGTAGCTTACGCTTCCATTCCTTAAGAGGATGCATATCGTTGGCAAATCCTGTAATAGCTGCAACAGTCAAACCTGCAAAGAACCAAGGGTAAGGAAAGCCATACCATATACAGTAAATAAGAGCAGCCATATAAAATATCACACCCCCTCCGCGCCAGGTGGTACGTTGCTGAAAATTCTTTTGTTCCGGACGTACTACCAGCTTCAGTTGATCTGCTATTTTAAAATAAATAAGCTCCGCAACTAAAAGCAACACAGTAATAATTAAATAAATCCACATAGCGTTTACTCTCGTATATGATCAAAAAAAGAATAGGGAACTCCGATTAACGGTTTTAAACGGTAATTAATAGGACAAATGTGCAAATAATTTTAAAGAAATACACAAAATTATTTAAATATTTTTTGAAACAGATTCGTTTTAATCAATGGGGTGGTTGTGTTATGTTTTTTAGATAGATAAGATGTTATTTGTCAGGATAGTTTGCTTTATAAGCTAAAGATTGATTTTGTGTAATCAACCTTTAGCAGGACAGGTTCTAATCTGTATAATAATCTTTTTAATTGTATTTGTCTTGTTATGGTGCAAGTCGTTCTATGGTCCATGTATTGTCTGCTTGCAGAGTATAAAGAAACCGGTCGTGGAGGCGGCTTTCGCGACCTTGCCAGAATTCAATTCGGTGCGGCGTTACGGCATAACCACCCCAGTTGGCTGGTCTTTCAACTTCGCGACCGATATAGCGCAGTGACTCCTGCATAAACGATTTTACTATTACACCCCGGTTGGGTATAGGATGACTTTGAGGCGATATACGGGCTCCAATCCGGCTCTTATAAGGGCGAGTCCTGAAGTAGGCATCCGACTCCTGTGGTGAAACCTTTTGGGCAATCCCTTCTACATGAACCTGTCTCTCCAGCTGATGCCATAGAAAGGTGAGGGAGATGTATGGATTATTGGCCAGGTGACTCCCTTTGCGGCTTTCGTAGTTGGTATAGAATACAAACTGTCCGTCGCGCAACTCTTTAAGCAGCACACAACGGGTGGAAGGTCTTCCTTCGGGAGATACGGTGCCAATCAGCACGGCTGTGGGTTCGTCTACTTTAGAGGAGATGGCTTCGTCCAGCCATTTACGGAACTGATCCAATGGATTTTCGTTCAAATCCCTTCTTCGTAGTCCACCTTTGGTATAATCTCTGCGTATATCGGCTATATTTGTTTTCATTCTGTACGGCATTTGTGTTTGTAAAGCAACAAATCCGGGGCAGTAATAGTTTCGGATCAGGCTCTTTCTTCCTTCATTATGAAAGTTGTTTGTTATTCTGGGTGTCTACAATGGCTGCTACAGTAGCATCTCCGGTTACGTTTACTGCTGTGCGGAGCATGTCCAGCGGTCTGTCAATACCCAGAATCAGAGCCAACCCTTCGGGAGGAATACCCACTGATGCCAGCACCATGGTAAGGATAACATAGCTGCCACCCGGAATGCTGGGTGTTCCGATGGAAGAGATGATCGTCATCAACAGAATTGTAAACAGCTGCATAAGCGTAAGGTCTATGCCTATCACCTGGGCGATAAACAGAACGGCTATTGCCTGATAGCAGCTTGTTCCGTCCATGTTTACGGTAGCGCCCACCGGAAGTACAAAAGAGGTGACCTCGTTAGAAACTCCCAGCTTGTTTTCGGTAGTCTCCAAATTGAGCGGCAACGTAGCGGCACTCGAACTGGTTGTAAAGGCAAACAGCTGCACCGGATACATCGTCTTGATAAAGAAATTGGGCTTCATTTTGGTAAACAGAGAGATAAGTGTGGGGTAGAACACACCAAGCAGAAATAAGAGTCCACCTACTACGGTTATTGCATAAACCGCCAACGCCCCGAACATACTGAGGTTTCCCGAAAAATCGATAACCAGTCCTGCCATAAGAGCCGTAACTCCATAGGGAGCGAACATAATCACAAAGTCGATTACCTTCAATAGAATATGATATAGCGAATCGAAGAGTTGTTCAACCGGGGCAATTTTTGCTCTTTCGATGCACAGGGCAGCTATTCCGAAAAGAACAGCGAAGAAGATTACCTGCAGCATCTTTCTATTGTCGCTAGTTGCAGCCACGAAGTTATCCGGAACCACCTCCTCGAGGAAGGAAAGGGGACCGCTGTTCTTCATTGTGTCTGCTTCGGCCTTTTTCTGTTCCACAACAGATTTGTAATTCTCCTGCATGGAAACAACCGTTTGGCGGTCAACGAACTGTCCCGGACGCACAACGAGTCCCAGCGACATACCTACGGTTACAGCAAAGGCAGTAGTGAGCAGGTAGAGAATAATCGTGCGGATACCGATGCGAGAGAATTTACCGATATCCGACAATCCAATCACTCCTTTAACCAGCGAAACAAATACCAGAGGAACGGCAATGAGTTGCAGCAAACGGATAAATACTTGTCCCCACGGACGTACCCAGTTATTTACGAATCCGGTTTGCTGAAATGTGAGAGCTGCGATGCCTATCAGTACACCAGCCAGCATCCCAATCAATATCTTAGCATATAAAGGAACGGCAAATTTAAAGCTCATCTGTTTAATATTAGAGTGATTGTTGATTTGTAAAAATAGAAGAAAGCAAATACATATGCAAGTATTAATGTAAAATAGATACTAAAAATTGCATTTCAGTATCTATTTGGATGTATTTTGCCTGCGGTCGGGTTTTAGGATGCTTAGCCGGGAATCATCGTAACAACCTATAGTTATAATTAAACTACAGCTCCACAATAGCAGGCACTTCGTCCAGCGGATAGTAAGTGGATTCTATCTTGTCGGGATAAACCTTCACGATACGCAATCCGGATTTCTCCTTCCCAATCTGCATCCCCACAGCACTGGTGCCGGTTATACGGAAGTTGCCGTGTTGACCATTGGAGTTATAGTGAAGGTGGCCGGCAAACTGGTCGCTTACATTGAACCGGTTGAACAGATTTAGGTAATCGTTGCGTTTAGCCAACGGGAAGTTATCGTACTTATCGGCTTCATCTGCCGAGTGCACAAAAACAGGATGGTGACCAAACAATATGCGGTGGGTGCATTTTTGTGAGTTCTCCAATACTTTGGTAAGCCACACAAGTTGGGATTGTTCTGCCTCTTTTACGTCTGCCCAGATAATTTGGGTGTTGATGCCTATAAAGCAGGTACCGTTCATCTGGAACGAGAAACAATCGTAACCGTAGGTGTCTATGTAACCGGCAAGAGAGGCGGAGGTGGGCTGCTGACCAACATCATGGTTTCCGGGAGTCAGGTATACGGGAATGTCTTTGCGCAGAGTGGCAAGGATGCGTTTAAATTCTTTTATCTGGTCGGCGTTGTTGCCATCGTTTACCAAATCGCCCGTCACAACTACAAAGCCCGGATTGAGTTTGTTTATTTGTTTAACAGCCTTTTCCATCAAGGCAGTCTCCTTATCGAATGAGGTGTTTTTGTCGATCATCCCGAACTGAGGATCGGTAAGCTGAATAAAATAGAAGGGAGTTTGTGCAGATATACCCAGAGAAAAGAGTATGCCCAATAAAAAGAGTGTCGTTTTTTTCATATACATATCGGTATGTTTAAAAGTTTGCCGGTAAAGATAAATTAAAATAATGATACTGATTAGGGAAATTCGTTATCTTTAGCCTTGTAAATTTACGAAACGAACGTGTATGAACTACGGATTGAACGACAGGATGCCTTTATTTCCCTTGCTGCTGTACGGTTTGCAGTGGTTAGTGATATCCATTCCATCCATCATTATATTAGGTGCAGTAACTGCCTCGATGAATCAGGAGGGGGCAGCCCAGCAGATTCTTTACATCCAGAAATTAGTTGCCACGGTGGGAGGGGGACTTATTATCCAGATGCTGTGGGGGCATCGTCTGCCATTGGTGATGGGACCGGCTTCGGTGCTGTTGGTGGGGATTATTTCGGCTACTGCGGCTCATGCCGATGCCGTTAATACAGCCATCGTATTGGGAGGTGCTTTGTTGTTCGGTTTGGGTATAAGTGGGATGTTCGATAAAGTTCAGTCGGTTTTCACTCCCCGTATTGTGGCTGTTATCCTTGCATTGATCGCCTTCACCTTGTCGCCCGTCATCGTACGTATGTTGTTTGGCCGCACAACCGATGTGCTTTTCAATTTTATATTGGCCCTTTCGCTTTCGCTGGTTATGATCTACCTTAACAACCGGCTGCCGGGAATGTGGCGGTCGATGGTGGTTTTTATGGGATTGGTTGTCGGTACGGCGGTCTGTTTCCTGGTAAAAGGTCCGCTGTTTCCTGCGGAGATCGGCTCTGTGTCTGCGTTTTCGGCCGATTGGCTTGATTTTACCTTCCAGCTTGACGGCGGGGTGTTGCTCTCTTTTCTGTTCTGCTATATGGCGCTGATTGTAAATGAACTGGGCTCCATTCAATCGGTTGGACAACAGATCAAAGCCGACAAGCTGAACGAACGGAGCAGGCGAGGTATTTCGGTAACAGGACTATTTAATTCACTATCGGGATTGCTCGGAGTAATCGGTCCGGTGGACTACTCCTTAAGTCCCGGTGTAATAGCAGCCACCGGTTGTGCCTCCAGGTTTCCACTGATCCCTGCCGGAGTGGGACTAATCATGATAGCCTTCATGCCTTCGTGGCTGGTTTTTATCAGTGCTATTCCGGAGGTTATTCTGGGAACCATTTTGTTGTACCTTATGGGTTCGCAGCTTACGGCTGCCCTACAGATGATGGCCCGCGAGAAATCGGTTTCTTCCTTTAACAGCGGTCTGATTATCGGTTTTCCGCTCATGGTTGCCCTTGTGATCTCCTTTGCACCCGAGCAGGCTCTTGCAGAATTACCTCCGCTTATCAGACCTATTCTTGGGAATGGATTCGTAATGGGAACCCTCACCGTCCTGCTTTTAGAACACGTAATATTCAAAGATGAAAAGAAGAGCTTCTAACGGATAGCTCGGTTATTCTTAGAAGAGTAATTGTGTTAAAAGTGTTTCTGTTTAAAAGAGGTGCTTCCAATAACCACCAGCTTCGGTATTTATAAAAGAAGTGTAAATTAAAAATACCGATTATTTGTTTTTTTCAAATTTATGCTCTATGTTTGCTGCCGAAACCTAGCCGTACGCCTTACTTTCCTTCATGGGGGCACGTGATACGGATATTATAAAGAATTTCTCCCCTATTTGATCCTATTATTATATGACTGACAAAACGATGCTTTGTCGGAATTCATTTGTTTTCCTTATGATTTAAAATAATTAATATGGATCGTAGAAATTTTATTGAACGTCTTACCATGGGAGGAGGAGCACTTGCCACATCTTCTTTGATGGGGTTTTCTGTTCCGGAGAATCAACAGACAAAACGTATTAAACGAGAGGAGTCGGACCAGAAGCTTACTGCCGATGTAGTGATAATAGGTGCCGGTCTGGGAGGTTGTGCTGCTGCTTTTTCGGCTTTACGCAACAACCTTACGGTAGTGCTTACCGAAGAGACCGATTGGGTAGGCGGACAGCTTACGCAACAGGGCGTTCCACCCGACGAGCACATGTGGATTGAAACACATGGCGCCCCTCAGCTTTACCGCGACTTCAGAACAGCTATCCGTGCGTATTATAAAAAGAACTATCCGCTCACAGAGCAGGCTAAGGCCGTTCAGTACCTTAATCCGGGTTCCGGATCTGTGTCTAAGCTCTGTCACGAACCCCAGGTGGCCGTAAGCGTACTTATGGAGATGATGGCACCTTATATTAGTGCGCAGAAGCTGGTTCTGCTTACGGAGCACAAAGTAGTGAATGCTGCTGTGGAAAAGGATGAGGTGCGTTCCGTAAATGTGAAGAACCTCCGCAACAAGCAGACCGTAACACTTGCCGGATCCTATTTTGTGGATGCCACCGAGTTGGGCGACCTGCTGCCACTTACGGGTACCGAGTATGTTACGGGTACCGAATCGAAGGCACAGACCAACGAGCTGCATGCTCCGGATAAGGCAAATCCCAAGAATAATCAGGCGTTTACCATGTGTTTTGCCATAGACTATGCACCGGGAGAAGATTGGACCATCAAAAAGCCGGCCGAATACGACTTTTGGAAGGAGTTTGTTCCCAAGATGAGAATTCCATGGTCTGGTAAGATGATAGGGTTGCACTATTCGGATCCGCGTACGCTGAAACCTAAAGAGCTGGGTTTCCACCCTGACGGTCGACAGATGGGCAGTATGTTGAATTTATGGAACTACCGGAAGATAATAAACCGTGAGAATTTTGTTCCGGGCTTTTACAAAGGAGACATAACCATTGTTAACTGGCCGCAGAACGATTATGTACTGGGTGATATTGTAGACGTAAGCGAAGAGGTGTTCAACAAACATGTGTACAGAGCCAAACAGCAGAGTCTTTCGCTGTTGTACTGGCTGCAGACCGAGGCTCCGCGTCCCGACGGGGGCAAGGGTTGGTCGGGTGTACGATTGCGTAAGGATATAATGGGTACGGACGACGGACTTGCAAAGTATCCCTATATTCGCGAAGCAAGACGTATCAAGGCTTTGTTTACCGTGTTGGAAGAACACGTAGGTGCCGAAAACCGTGCCAAGATTACAGGGCAGACTTCCGGACTCACGTCAGCACCTTTCTACGACAGCGTAGGGGTAGGATATTACCACATCGATCTTCACCCCAGCAGCGATGGAGAGAACTACCTCGATTTCGGTTCGTTGCCTTTCCAGATACCTTTAGGATCACTTATCCCGGTTCGCATGAAGAACTTGCTTCCGGCCAACAAAAATATCGGTACGACCCATATAACCAACGGTTGTTTCCGTCTGCATCCGGTAGAATGGAGTATCGGTGAGGCAGTGGGAATGCTGGTATCTTATTCGTTGGATAAGAAAGTCACACCACGTAACGTACGCGAAAACGCATCCATGTTAAAAGAATTTCAGGATTTTATCCGTTCGCAAGGTATCGAAACCGAATGGAAGAAGGCCTGATAGCTTTAACAATCGGATAAAGATCGGATTACAAGCCAATTGAATTGCAACGGATCTCAATAGGATAACAATCAGATTAAACGAATAGCAATCAGATAACGATTAGCTAACAATCAGATAGCACGAAGGAGGATACTTGTCTTACGATGGGTATCCTCTCTTTTATTTAAAGGAAACTGCTGTAGGTAAAGTTGTTTTAACTACTTTTGTAGCATTATATGAAGCTGCAAGTTCCTCAACAATGATAAATAAAGAGATAAAAATGTCGCACCTCATGGCAGGTGTAACATCTATAGTCTGGGGTACAACCCTGGTGTCTTCCAAAGTCTTATTGCATTACGGTCTTACACCGGCACAAATAATGCTGTACCGCTTTATAATAGCCTACCTCTTTTTGTGGATATTGTATCCACGCACCCACCGTATTAAAAGTGTGAAAGACGAACTTTCTTTTCTTTCCATCGGCTTTTTTGGGGGTACGTTGTACTTCCTGCTGGAAAATACGGCGCTGGAGTACACACAGGCTACCAATGTGGGACTTATCTGTGCCACAGTTCCGTTGCTTACGGCTATGCTGGCCCATCTGTTTATGAAAGGAGTCCGGCTGAGTCGTTATATCCTTGCCGGATCCATACTATCCCTTGCCGGAGTTGCCCTGGTGGTGTTTAACGGTAATTTTATCCTCAAGCTCAATCCGCTGGGCGACCTGCTCACCTTTGGAGCCGCCTTCAGCTGGGCGGTTTATTCCATCTTGATACGTCACATCAGCGGACGATATAACGTGCTGTTTATCACCCGTAAACTCTTTCTGTACGGACTGCTCACCTTATCGCCTTACTTCCTGTTTCAGCCTTTCGGAGCACCGCTCAAAACCCTTCTGATACCCGAAGTTGCGGCCAATCTGTTGTTTCTGGGAGTGATAGCCTCTTCGCTGTGCTACGTAATGTGGAGTGTGGCCATCAAGAACCTGGGCCCGATAACCACCAATAATTACATCTATCTGCTTCCTTTTATCACTATGCTAACGGCTGCCGTAGTGCTGGATGAAAAGATCACGATGTTCGTAATTATAGGAGCGTTGCTTATTATCGGAGGGGTATGGTATGCCGAAAACGGACATAAGGTGGTGCTTCGAGGCAAAAGGGTGCTGAACAGTTAAGGCTTCCTTTCTGTTTATTAGCTATAATCCGGATGATATGAAACTTTATATACGAAATATGGTCTGCAACCGCTGCATCATGGTGGTGCGGTCGGAGTTGGAAAAGGCCGGCTTCAACCCTCTGCACGTAGGGTTAGGCGAGGTTGAGCTGGAAGGAGAGCTCTCCGATGCAGAGAAAGTGAGCCTGAATGAACGGCTTGCCGCGCTGGGCTTTTCGCTGATAGACGACAAGCGGAGCCGTATCATAGAGAAGATAAAGAATCTTATTACGGAGCTGGTCTATCAGAAAAACAACGAACTTAGGTCCAACCTGTCCGATTACCTTTCCGATGCACTGCGGGCCGACTATTCATCACTCAGCAACCTGTTTGCTCAGATTGAGAATATCACCATCGAACATTACTACATCGCCCAGAAAATAGAACGGGTGAAGGAGTTGCTTGTGTACGACGAGCTGTCACTCAGCGAAATTGCCAATATGTTGCACTACAGCAGTGTTTCCCACGTAAGCAAGCAGTTTAAGCAGGTTACGGGTCTGACCCCTACGCACTACAAACAACTCAAGGAAAATAAACGCCGCCCCCTGGACGAACTCTGAAACTATACAAATCGTTTCCATAATTGTATAACGCAGATTCCCTCTTTGCATCGGATATTTGCAATAAAAAAGAGAAGATTATGAAACATACGTATCTGGTTACAGGAATGAGTTGCAACGGTTGCCGCACAAGGGTGGAGAAGGCCCTTAATACGGTGGACGGTGCAACAGTAAATGTCACTTTGGATCCGCCGCTGGCAACTGTGACTGCCGATAAAGAGATTGAGTTATCCCAACTACAACAAGCCCTGCGCGAAATAGGACATTATGAATTGTCGGAGACCGAGTTGGACGAAAACGGCATGCCCCCTGCCTGCTGCAGCGGACATGCCCATTCACACACCTATCCGGTGAAGACCGTCTCCAGCAGCAGCGAAGGTATCTATTACTGCCCCATGCAGTGCGAGGGAGATAAAATGTACAACGAGCCGGGCAGCTGCAAAGTGTGCGGCATGGACCTGGTGGCGGCTGTTACCGCTGGCGACGACGAGGAGGACAGCTCCTACACCTCCTTAAAAAGGAAATTCAAGATCGCTTTACTCTTTACCATCCCCATCTTTGTACTCTCCATGGGCGATATGCTTCCGGGCAGACCCGTATCATCGGTGTTGCCTCATACATTGAACAACTGGCTGCAGTTTGCTCTCTCATTGCCGGTGGTATTCTATGCTGCATGGATGTTTTTCCAAAGAGCCTGGGTGTCGGTAAAAAGCTGGAATCTCAATATGTTCACTCTTATCGGTCTGGGTGCCGGAGCTGCCTTTATCTTCAGTCTGGTGGGACTGTTGGCGCCGGACCTGTTCCCCCATCAGTTTACCGGCCACGGTGGAACGGTACACCTCTATTTCGAATCCACCACGGTAATCCTCACATTGGTATTGCTTGGTCAGCTGCTGGAAGCCCGTGCACACAAGCAGACCACCAGCGCCATCAAGGCCCTGCTTAAACTGGCGCCTACGGAAGCTACCCTGGCCGATGGCACCGTGATACCGGTGGATCAGATAAAGAAAGGCGATATCCTGCGGGTGAAGCCGGGCGAGAAGATCCCGGTGGATGGCATAATAACCGAAGGCCAGGCGGTGGTGGATGAGTCCATGATTACCGGAGAACCTGTTCCGGTGGATAAATCCACGGGTAGCAGGGTGAGTGCCGGTACCATCAACAGCACCCGTTCCTTCCTGATGCAGGCCGAAAAGGTAGGCTCCGAAACCCTGTTGTCCCAGATCATTGAGATGGTACGTACAGCCAGCTGTTCACGGGCACCCATCCAGAACCTGGCCGATAAGATAGCCGGATACTTTGTGCCAGTCGTGTTCATCGTCTCCGTTATCACCTTTATCGTATGGGCGGTTGCAGGTCCGCAGCCCTCCTTCGTATACGCCTTTGTGAATGCCCTGGCGGTACTTATCATTGCCTGCCCCTGTGCTTTGGGACTGGCAACCCCTATGGCCGTAATGGTTGGGGTAGGTAAGGGGGCCCAGCAGGGAGTCCTTATCAAAAATGCCGAGTCGCTGGAGAAGCTCAGCCGTATGGATGTGCTGATAACGGACAAGACCGGCACTCTTACCCAAGGTAAACCCTCGGTTGAAAAGGTGGTGGTTTTCGACGGCTTCGATCCTGCGCAGCTAGTATATTACATGGCCTCGTTGAACAGCCACAGCGAACACCCGTTGGCTCAGGCCATCGTAACCTATGCAAAGGAGCAGAACCTGCAGCCGGGAACCGTTACCGGTTTCGAATCCCTTACAGGCAAGGGACTGGTGGGGACGGTAGACGGTAAACGCCTGGCTCTGGGCAATGCAGCACTGATGGAATCGCTTCAAATAGCCGTTCCCGACACCTGGAAACAGAAGGTGAAAGAGGAACAACTGCAGGGTAAAACCGTATCCTACTTCGTGATAGAGGGTCAGTCGGCTGCCTTTATCTCCATCTCAGACCCTGTAAAAAGTACCAGTAAGGAGGCCATCCGCCTGTTGCAGTCGGAGGGAGTAGAGGTGGTGATGCTTACCGGCGACAATCATAATACCGCCAAATCCGTAGCCGATGCCTTGCACCTCGATTCGTTCAAGGCCGGTTGTCTGCCCGAAGACAAGCTGTCGTACATCAAACAGCTGCAGGCGCAGGGTAAAGTGGTAGTCATGGCTGGCGACGGCATCAACGACGCTCCGGCACTGGCCCAGGCCAACATCGGCATCGCCATGGGAACCGGAACCGATGTAGCTATCGAAAGTGCCGGAATCACCCTTTTGAAAGGCGACCTGATGGGTATTGTGAAGGCCCGGAAACTAAGCGCGCTTGTGATGAAGAATATAAAGCAGAACCTCTTCTTTGCCTTCTTCTACAACGCCCTTGGTATACCTGTTGCCGCCGGAGTGTTGTACCCCGTATTCGGTCTGCTGCTTTCACCCATGATTGCCGCCGCCGCCATGAGTTTCAGCTCCGTATCGGTAATCTCTAATTCATTAAGGCTCAGAAAAAGTAAATTATAATTTGCATCATTTTTTTCTCCGGAAAATAGGTATAGTTACATTCTTTTTTATCTACTTTTACAGAGTTAAACTTAAATTCTAGTAGAAATGATAACACCTATTTTCTGGATTGTGCCCATCGCCTCTCTGTTGGCTCTTTCTTTGGCATTTTTCTTCTACAAACAGATGATGAAGGAAAGCGAAGGAACTGAAATGATGGCGAAAATTGCATCTCACGTACGTGAAGGAGCAATGTCTTATCTGAAGCAGCAATACAAGGTTGTTGCTTCTGTATTTGTGGTTCTTGTTATTTTATTTGCTATTATGGCCTTTGGCTTCGGGGTGCAGAACGAATGGGTACCCGTTGCCTTCCTTACCGGAGGTTTCTTTTCCGGATTGGCCGGTTTCTTAGGAATGAAAACAGCGACGTATGCCTCTGCCAGAACGGCAAATGCAGCCCGGACATCACTCAACAAAGGGTTGCAGATTGCCTTCCGCAGCGGTGCCGTAATGGGACTCGTGGTTGTTGGTCTGGGCTTGCTGGACATCTCTTTCTGGTACGTTCTGCTTAATTCGGTGATTCCTGCCGAAGCTATGGACCCTACGCACAAACTTTCCATCATCACAACCACCATGCTTACCTTCGGTATGGGAGCCTCCACCCAGGCCCTGTTTGCCCGTGTGGGTGGTGGTATCTATACCAAAGCTGCCGATGTGGGAGCCGACCTGGTAGGGAAGGTGGAAGCCGGTATCCCCGAAGACGACCCGCGTAACCCGGCTACCATTGCGGATAATGTGGGCGACAATGTGGGCGACGTTGCCGGTATGGGTGCCGACTTGTACGAATCTTACTGCGGATCTATCCTGGCTACCGCCGCTTTGGGTGCTGCAGCCTATGTGGCCACCGGTAATGTAGAAATGCAATACAAGGCGGTTATCGCCCCGATGCTTATTGCGGCGGTGGGTATTGTGCTCTCTATCCTGGGTATCTTTGCGGTACGTACTAACGAGAATGCCACCATTAAGAATTTATTACGTTCGCTGGCCGTGGGAACCAACCTCAGCTCGGTGCTGATTGCCATTTCCACTTTCGGTATCTTATATATGCTGCAGCTCGAAAACTGGTTCTGGGTAGCCTGTTCCGTTATCACCGGTCTGATGGTGGGTATTATTATCGGACAGTCTACGGAATATTATACATCCCAGTCCTACCGTCCCACCCAGCGTATTTCGGAAGCCGGTAAAACCGGTCCGGCTACTGTTATCATCTCGGGTATCGGATTAGGAATGATATCTACCGCCATTCCCGTTGTGGCCGTTGCCACGGGGATCATCCTCTCGTACCTGTTTGCTTCGGACTTCGACTTTGCCAACGTTTCCATGGGACTTTACGGTATCGGTATAGCTGCAGTCGGTATGTTGTCTACGCTGGGTATCACCCTGGCTACCGACGCCTACGGACCCATTGCCGACAATGCCGGAGGTAATGCCGAGATGTGTGCATTGGGTAAAGAGGTGCGTAAACGTACCGATGCCCTGGATTCACTGGGTAACACCACCGCTGCCACCGGAAAAGGCTTTGCCATCGGATCGGCTGCATTAACCGGACTGGCCTTGCTTGCCTCCTATATTGAAGAAATCAAGATAGGACTTATCCGCATTGGTCAGACTGTACTCACTTTTGCCGACGGACGCGAGATACCCATCCACAAAGCAACCTTCACCGACTTTATGTACTACTACGACGTAACACTCATGAATCCCAAGGTGCTGGCTGGTATGTTCCTGGGCTCAATGATGGCCTTCCTGTTCTGCGGACTCACCATGAATGCCGTGGGCCGCGCTGCCGGACACATGGTAGAAGAGGTACGCCGTCAGTTCCGCGAAATTAAAGGAATCCTTACCGGCGAAGGCGAACCCGATTATGCCCGCTGCGTAGAGATCTCCACCAAAGGCGCACAGCACGAGATGATATTCCCCTCCCTGCTGGCCATCATCGCACCCATCGTAACCGGACTTATCTTTGGGGTAACCGGTGTGATCGGACTGCTTATCGGCGGACTAAGCTCCGGCTTTGTACTAGCTATCTTTATGGCTAATGCCGGTGGCGCGTGGGACAATGCCAAGAAATATGTAGAAGAAGACAACTTGGGCGGTAAAGGCGGAGATGTACACAAAGCCACCGTAGTAGGCGACACTGTAGGCGATCCATTTAAAGATACCTCCGGCCCAAGTCTAAACATCCTTATCAAGCTTATGAGCATGGTAGCCATCGTAATGGCCGGCCTAACCGTAGCCTGGAGCCTGTTCTGATCTACCTAGGTTCCTAACGTAATAAAATAAATCACCCCCAGGCACGCAAGTTAGTTGTGTAACTGGGGGTGATTTTGTTTTATCATGATTACATTGATAGCAATGTTTTGCCTATTGCCATCCTATAAATTAAAACCTTATTAATGAATGAAATCTAATTCATTAATGAGCTAAAAATCGACTTTATGAATGATATCTCATTCAAAATAGGTTTGTCGTATGGTTGGGTTCTTCACTTTAGTAGTGTTTGTAATTCTTGTCTCTGTACTATCGTTTTCGATAGCGATCGCTTCACCGTTACAGTTTGTAAAATACACATAATTACCTTTGTCATAAAAACGGTACACTTTACAGCCATCATGTTCAAATAAATAATCCACTTTGTAAGTAGTGTTATTATCCGATGGAACCACAGCAATAGGCCTTGATATTGTACAAGAAAAGCAGATAAATCCCACCAATAGCAGGAGACATGTTTTAATCATAATTTTCATACGCTGAATTTTTATTCTGTTATTTAATGCCATTACCTTCAGTACCATGAATCACACTTACAAAATAAGCATCACCAATTTACAATCCAGAAAATCAATGTATTCAAAAGCAAATATACATTTATTGGAGAACTATTCGCATAAAATAGTAAAATAATAAATAATATATTTTATCAGTTGTAAAAAAGATGGATTCCAATTGCAAAATATGTCAATTATTTATTGTTATATAAAACAATTTACATTGCAATATATATGCAAACAGTCAAGAGTATCTGGTAATGTGAGAAAAGGCGTTAGTACAATTTCGCAGTTATAAACTCCTCGCAATAAAAGATAGAGCCATTGGAGCCTTGTTAATAAAGTTTTTAAATGCTACTTTAGAAGGAGGGAAGTCTTCTCAACTATAAGAATTAGAGTGTTAGGGTGAAAATAAGCGTAATTAATTTGCTCGTATGTAATATTTTTACAGTAATTCAGAGCTGTTTATCTTTCTAACTATTAATTGTCTCCTCCAATCTTTCTCCGTTTTTACTTTCTTATTAACTAAATATCTTCATTGGCAATACCAAACGGAATATGAACTAATGGGATGTTTTTAATTGAGGTTTGATCTAAATGAATCATCTGATCATCAAAATATAAATGAGGCTTCATTACTTCTAATATCCTTGATTTATCGACTCCACCTAATAGAAACATTTCATCAACTTCAACGCCCCACTTATTTAATGTATTAATAGCTCTTTCGTGAGCAGGAGCATTACGTGCAGTTACAATTGCTGTTTTGAGTATTCTTTGATAATCTTTATTCTTTTGTCTATGGGTTGTTTCTAATCTCTGAAAAAAAGCTAATTTGGTAAAAAAGTCGGCTAATGGTCCAGCTTCTAATTCTTCAGAACTATGTTCTTTTTCATATTCATGGTATTTTTGAATACCATTTTGTTTATAAATTTTTTCTGCTTCGTCATTTGCTATAACTCCATCAAAGTCAAAAGCAACTCTAAGTTCAAAAGTTTCATCATCATGAATTTCATTTTGTAAGATTCTTCCCGCAGGCAAATTCGCTTTAATTGCTTCTTTTACATCATTTTCATTTGTTGCAAGAAATAATGAAATGTTAAATGCTGGAATATATTTAACAGCAGAACTTCCTGACATAAAAGCAGCTCTTGTGATATTTAACTCATATTGTCTAATTGAGTTGAAAATACGTACACCCGTTTCTGGACTATTTCTAGATAATAAAACGACCTCAACAGGTTTTTCTACATTATAAACATCATTAATACGAAGAAAACGCTTAATAAAAGGATATGCGACTCCTGTATTTAAAATGTCAGCTTTATGCTCATTTTGATATTGTCTGTACGCTTCTAAACCTTCGTTTTCAAAAATTTCATCTTCTTTTCGTAAGTCGAATAATGCATTAGATGATATTCCAACAACAAGTTTTTTTTCTATTGGGTAACCCATATTATTTATTAATAATTATATTTAGTGTTTATGATTTTATCCTATAAACAAGGCCCTATTTTCAGTCACTTAACCTCATTAACGATTATTATGAGATTCTCTACTGAATAAATTATCTATATAATTTTATTCTTTAAAAGTTGAGTTTCCAATTTATATGCGCTCATTCTGAAAACAGAAATGATTACTAATGGGTTGTGTGACAAAGATAGTTATTCTTATAATTACAACAAGTACCTTTGATGTTTTATGTGAAAAGTCAGATAAAGATTAATAAATATAGTATTTCAATAGCGGTGACATTTTAAGATTATAAAATGCGTCCTCTCAAAACAGGTTTCCTTACCCCAAGATCTCAGCCGGTAGTTAATTTTTTTCGTTGGGGGAGGATTTGTAATAAACCGATAACATATATCTATTTAAGATGAAGAATCTGAATTTCATTCCTATATGTTTAGTTTTTCAAACATATAGAAATGAACTTTTAAATATATAAGGTTGGAAAGACAAACATATAGGATTGAAAATCAACTTATGTATTTTAAATTTTCTTAGAGGGGTTGGTTAATATGATCTGAGGGGATTTATTTTAAATCTTAACCCCTCAACAAATCAATAAAGAACTCCGAACACAGAAAGAAAATGCCAATGAGCAGCATTCACTACCATCCTTGCTTTAAATATACCTTAAACATGGTATTGAGGGCGAATGGGGTGGGGGTTACCTTTGCAATCATTACAAGGTTGTTGCTTTAGGGCTTTTAGATTGTTTAGGTTTTGTCTTCAGGGCAAAGGATTGTTTTAGGTTTTGTTTACGAATTTAATTGATGTGCTATGGATTTTTCAACAATGGCTATACACGAGGGGCAGGCTCCGGATGCGGCTACAGGTGCTACTGTAGTGCCTGTTTATCAGACTTCCACATTTACCCAACAGGGGATTGGCGAACACAAGGGTTTTGAATACAGCCGGCTGAGCAACCCCACGCGTACAGCGCTTGAGGTGTCGCTCGCGGCTTTGGAGCATGCACGCTACGGTCTTGCCTTCGCCTCGGGACTGGCGGCCGAACATGCTGTTTTTTCATTGCTCAACCCCGGCGACCATATCGTTACCGTTGCCAATGTGTACGGCGGAACGGTGCGTTTGTTTGAACGGTTGTTTTCGCGTTACGGTATTACCTTTTCGTATGTGGAGGGGAGTGATGCGCAGGAGTTTGAAGGGGCTATTGGCAGCAACACGAAGCTGATCTGGCTGGAAACGCCTACCAATCCGTTGCTTACAATTGTGGATATCGAGGCGGTGGCCTCCATTGCCCGGGCGCGCGGTGTGTTGCTGGCGGTGGATAATACCTTTGCCTCGCCCTATTTTCAGCGTCCGCTGGAGCTGGGAGCGGATATTGTGGTGCAGAGTACTACCAAGTATATTGCGGGGCACTCGGATGTGATAGGCGGTGCGGTGTTGCTGAATGATGTGTCTATTTACGAGGAGCTTCGGTTTTTCCAGAATACGATTGGTGCCATTCCCGGTCCGCAGGATGTGTGGCTTACCTTGCGGGGTGTAAAGACTCTGGCGGTACGTATGCGTCAGCACGAAACGAATGCCTTTGCTGTTGCCCGTTTTCTGCAGGATCATCCCAGGGTGAGCCAGGTTTATTTCCCGGGGTTGCCCCAACATCCCAATCACGAGGTGGCACGCAGGCAGATGAGTGGATTCGGGGGGATGGTGTCGTTCCGCCTGAAGGAGGGTAACCGCGAGTCGGTCAATGCTTTTGTTAAGAAGTTAAAGGTATTTTCACTGGCCGACAGTCTGGGCGGGGTGGAGTCGCTGGTGTGCTTCCCCATGGTGATGACGCACGATGCGGTGCCCGAAAAACAGCGGCTGGAGTTGGGTATAACCGGCGACTTGCTGCGTCTTTCCATCGGTATTGAGGGGATAGATGATCTGTTGGCCGACCTGAAACAGGCTTTGGCCTGATTTACGCAAGGAAACGGACCGCAAAGCTGCTGCATTGCTGGTTTCAGGATGGCTTGTGTAAGAAGTTTGAGGAGCCGTTGAACCAATCGGGTGCTTGAATAGTTATAGTATTATTTCAAACTAATTGGAAACGATATGAGTGTACCGCATTTAACTACTGCCGACTATGAACAGAAGGTGGGCGATTATAAGAACGTTGATAAATGGAGTTTCAAGGGTGAAAGGCCTTGTCTGGTGGATTTTTATACTACCTGGTGTGTCTATTGTAAAAACCTGAACCCGATTCTGGACGACCTGAAAAAGGAATATGCCGGAAAGGTGGATTTTTACAAGGTGGATCTTGATAAAGAGCCTAAGCTGGAAGAGGCTTACAACATCCGTACGGTGCCTACTTTGCTGTTGTGCCGCGCCGATGGTTCTTACAAACAGATGCTGGGAACGGTTTCAAAACTGGAACTTAAAAATATTATAGAAAAAGAGTTGCTTTAATGGTTTATCCGGATGCGCCGGATCGTTTAAAGAATATGGCTTACCCTATTACACTGTAATACGGTAAGCTCCTTTTTTTAATATTATTATCTAAAATGGTGAATATCGGATGCAAACGGGGTTGTTTTTTTATTGCAAACTTTAAATAAAAAAATTACCTTTGCGGCAATTTTAGAATTGCAAGAATAAATAAATAGATATGAGTAAAAAATTTGCTGAATATTCAAAGTTTGACTTGTCGGGTGTGAACAAAGAGGTGTTGAAAAGATGGGCCGAAGGCGATATCTTTCACAAGAGTCTTGAAATCCGGGAAGGTGCCCCTTCATTTGTATTTTATGAAGGTCCGCCCTCTGCAAACGGAATGCCGGGTATTCACCACGTTATTGCTCGTTCTATAAAAGATATTTTCTGCCGTTACAAAACCATGAAGGGTTTTCAGGTGAAACGTAAGGCAGGTTGGGATACGCATGGTCTGCCCGTAGAACTGGGTGTGGAAAAGGCTTTGGGTATCACCAAGGAAGATATTGGAAAGAAGATTACTGTAGCCGAGTACAACGCCGCATGCCGCAAGGATGTGATGAAGTTTACCAAAGAGTGGGAAGATCTTACCAACAAGATGGGTTACTGGGTGGATATGGATGATCCGTATATCACCTACGACAACCGCTATATCGAGACTTTATGGTATCTGCTGAAGGAGCTCTACAAACAGGAGATGCTTTACAAGGGGTATACCATTCAGCCCTATTCGCCGGCTGCCGGTACGGGCTTGAGTACCCACGAGCTGAATCAGCCGGGTTGCTACAAGGATGTAAAGGATACAACCTGTACGGCTCAGTTTAAGATAATTGATCCCAAACCGGAGATGGCAGCCTTTGGCGAGGCTTTCTTCCTGGCGTGGACAACCACTCCGTGGACCTTGCCATCCAATACGGCTTTGTGTGTGGGACCGAACGTAACCTACGTGGCTGTTCAGTCTTACAATCCGTATACGGGTATGCCGATGACGGCTGTTTTGGCTAAGGATCTGGTGGCTGCTTACTTTAATGTGAAGGCAGAGGGAATTGCCCTGGCCGATTACAAGGTGGGCGACAAGCTGATTCCTTACCAGATTGTGGGTGAGTGGAAGGGTATCGAACTGGCTGGTATGAAATACGAGCAGCTTGTTCCCTGGGTGAATCCGGGTGAAGGTGCTTTCCGTGTGATTACAGGCGATTTTGTTACCACCGAAGATGGTACGGGTATCGTTCATATCGCGCCTACCTTTGGTGCGGACGACGACCGTGTGGCCAAGGCCAACGGGGTGCCTCCGTTGATGATGGTGGACAAAGAGGGTAACCAGCGTCCGATGGTGGATCTGACGGGTAAATTCTATCTGCTTGAAGAGCTGGATCTGGACTTTATCGATGCTCAGATGGACAAGGAGCTGTATGCTATCTATGCCGGTCGTTTCGTAAAGAATGCCTACGATCCGGAGCTTACGGATGCGGATGCTACCCTGGATATCGACCTCAGTGTGATGCTGAAACAGCAGAACCGTGTGTTCCGTATCGAAAAACATATTCACAATTATCCGCATTGCTGGCGTACGGACAAGCCTGTTTTGTATTATCCGCTGGATAGCTGGTTTATCAAGACTACCGCTTGCCGCGAACGGATGATCGAACTGAATAATACAATTAACTGGAAACCGCAGAGCACCGGTACGGGCCGTTTTGGCAAGTGGCTGGAAAATCTGCAGGACTGGAACTTAAGCAGAAGCCGCTACTGGGGTACTCCGCTGCCTATCTGGCGTACAGAGGATGGCACGGAAGAGAAGTGCATCGGCTCGGTGGAAGAGCTTTACAATGAGATAGAAAGGTCTGTGAAGGCGGGCTTCATGGAAAGCAACCCGTACAAGGGTTTCGTTCCGGGTCAATACGATAAGGAGAATTACGATAAGATAGATTTGCACCGTCCGTATGTAGATGATATTATCCTGGTAAGTAATTGCGAGGGTAAGCCTATGAAACGTGAAACGGACCTGATTGATGTTTGGTTCGACTCGGGTGCGATGCCTTATGCGCAGATTCATTATCCGTTCGAGAACAAGGATGCGCTGGATAAGGGTTTTGTATATCCGGCCGACTTTATCGCAGAGGGTGTGGACCAGACCCGTGGTTGGTTCTTTACCTTGCATGCGATTGCTACCATGGTGTTCGACAGTGTGGCTTACAAGGCTGTAGTGTCTAACGGTCTGGTGCTGGATAAGAATGGTAACAAGATGTCTAAGCGGCTTGGCAATGCGGTGGATCCGTTCGAAACTATCGAACAGTACGGCTCGGATCCGCTTCGCTGGTATATGATTACCAACGCCTCGCCGTGGGATAATATTAAGTTTGATGTGGACGGCATCGAAGAGGTGCGCCGCAAATTCTTCGGTACATTGTATAATACGTACTCGTTCTTTGTGCTGTATGCCAATGTAGACGGGTTCGATTACAAGGAGGCCGACGTACCCATGGAGGAACGTCCGGAAATTGACCGCTGGATTTTGTCGCTGCTAAATTCGCTGGTAAAGGATGTGGATGGTTTCTATGATACATACGAGCCTACCCGTGCCGGTCGCGCCATATCCGATTTTGTAAACGACAACCTGAGCAACTGGTACGTACGTTTGAACCGCCGCCGTTTCTGGGGTGGGGGAATGACTACCGATAAGCTTTCGGCATACCAGACGTTGTATATCTGTCTGGAAACGGTTGCCAAATTGATGGCGCCTATCGCTCCGTTCTATGCGGATCAGCTGTTTACAGACTTGATTGCCGTAACGGGCCGCGATAAATCCGAGTCTGTTCACCTGGCCGACTTCCCTGTTTGCAACGAGGCGTGGGTAGACAAAGACCTGGAAGAGCGTATGCAGCTGGCACAGTCTATCTCGTCTATGGTATTGGCTTTGCGCAGAAAGGTGAACATCAAGGTTCGTCAGCCGCTGCAGGCTATCATGGTTCCGGTGGCCGATGCCCATCAGCAGGCGGCAATCGAACTGGTGAAGAATCTGATTCTGAACGAGGTGAATGTGAAGGAGCTTACCTTTGTGGATAATGCCGCCGGTATTTTGGTGAAACGTATCAAACCTGATTTCAAGAAGTTAGGTCCGCGCTACGGAAAGGTGATGAAGCAGCTTGCTGCAGCAATCCAGGCTATGACGCAGGAAAACATCCAGCAGTTTGAAGCTACGGGAAGTTTTGCCTTCGATATCGATGGTCAGCAGGCCGTTGTGGAGTTGGCCGACGTAGAGGTGATCTCGGAAGATATTCCGGGCTGGCTGGTGGCCAACGAAGGTCGTCTGACTGTTGCCCTGGATATTACCGTTACCGAAGAACTTCGTCTGGAAGGTTTGGCCCGCGAGCTGGTAAACCGGATTCAGAACATCCGTAAGTCAAGCGGTTTCGATATAACAGACAAGATCACGATTGTTGTTTTATCGTCCGAAGACATGGATCCGGCCATCCGCGCCTACAGCTCATACATTGCCGGTCAGGTACTTGCCGAATCTATTGAGATTGCAGATGTGGTGAGCGATGGAACCGAACTTGATTTCGAAGAATTCAAATTAACTGTAAAAGTTGAGAAGGCTTGAAATAATAAGTAAATTAGCATATCACTTTTGTTGCATTAAATAATATTTTACGTATATTTGAGCTGTTACAGGGTGAAAGAAAATAAAAGTATTGTTGAACCATAAATTAATGAACCATGGCAGAAAAGACTAGATATTCGGATGCAGAACTTGAGGAGTTCAAAGCAATTATACTCGATAAGTTAGACATCGCGAAGAAAGATTATGAGTTGTTACGCTCGGGGGTTACAAACTCGGACGGTAACGATGTTGCCGATACTTCTCCTACATTTAAAGTGTTGGAAGAGGGGGCTGCTACACTTTCAAAAGAAGAGGCCGGCAGATTGGCACAACGTCAGATGAAGTTTATTCAAAGTCTGCAGGCTGCCCTGATCCGTATCGAAAACAAAACGTATGGTATTTGCCGCGAAACCGGTAAATTGATTCCTAAAGAGAGATTACGTGCTGTACCGCATGCTACGTTAAGCATCGAAGCAAAACAGGGCGGCGTACGGTGATTGAATTTTAAGAGATAATTCACAATTCGGCAAGCAGGCAGACAGATTGTTTTGCAAGTTTGTCGAATTGTTTTTTGCGAAACAGGTAATTATAAACAAACAATGAAGTATTCCAAAGGGTGGGGCGCAGTGCTGATTATTTTGATTCTGCTAACTGCCGATCAGGCGCTTAAGATCTGGATTAAAACGCACATGCAATTGCATGAAAGTATTGAAATTACAAAGTGGTTTTATCTTTACTTCACCGAAAATCCGGGTATGGCTTTCGGCATCGAGGTGATTGGTAAACTTTTCCTTTCCGTATTCCGGATCATTGCTGTTGGTTTTATTGGCTATTATCTGTATGGATTGGTAAAGAAAAACTATAGCTTCCGCTTTATTGCCTGTATCGCGCTGATCTGGGCCGGAGCCATGGGGAATATTATCGATTCAATCTTTTACGGAGTGGTGTTCGACCATAGTTATGGTCAGGTTGCCACCTTTATGCCCGCCGGAGGAGGTTACGAGACCTGGCTGCACGGAAAGGTTGTGGATATGTTTTATTTCCCTATTGTGCAGACCGTAATGCCCGAATGGGTGCCTGTATGGGGTGGAGAGGAGTTTGTGTTTTTCCGTCCTATCTTCAACCTGGCTGATTCGGCGATTTGTGTAGGTGTATTTGTGTTGCTGATATTTTATCGTCATACCTTGTCCGAAAGTCTTGCAAAAGAAACAAAAGCTACAGAAACGCATGCGTAGTAAACTTTCAAGATATAGTTTTGCTTTTCTTACATCGTTGGCTTTAATTGCTTGCAGCAAAGTGCCCGAGGGCATTCTGAAAGAGAAGGAGATGCAGGCGGTTATGGTGGACGTATACCTTGCCGAGGCCATGATTGGTACGGATTACCTGAAATATAAAGAGGATGCTTCTAAGCAGGCCCTTTACGAGTCGGTTTTCCGTAAACATAATACCACCCAGGCTGTATACGACAGCTCCATCGTATGGTATGGAAAGAATCTGAAAATCTACATGGAGGTGTACGACGGTGTGCTGGCCGAAATAGACAGCCGCACCAAAGCATTGGGCGATGTACAGGCCAATGCCGGTCCTGCTACCGAACGTGATTCGTTGAATATATGGCCACGCCGTCCGTTTATCACCTTCGAAGGTGAACAGGGTGGGCTTGTGTCGTACCAGATAAAGCCCGAGGTTCCCTACGGATCGGGCAGTACATTTGTGCTGGGCCTCAATGTGTGGGGAATTCATAACGGGATGAAGCATTATCCCGAAATAAGACTGAGTGTGGTGCAGCTGGATACTACGGTGAATGTAGTCAGGACGATTACCCGCGACGGATACCATCAGGTGGTGCTTCGTTCGCTGCCGGCCCGACAGGTGCAGCAGGTGTACGGCTACATCCGGATGCTTACTCCCGATACCCGTGTGCATAAGGTGTATGTTGACAGTCTGACTCTGATGAAGTACAATTACGGTACGGAGGTGATAACTCCACAGGAGCTTCCTGCGGATACTGTAGTCGTAAAAGGCACGCAGGCCGATTCCGTACATACCGATTCCATGCTTAAAAAGAGACCCTTGCGTGTGAGCCCCAAGCTTGCCAAGAGTCCGGTTAATTGATTTCTGTGAAAAGATTTGCTGCAAATTATATTGCTTGCCAGTCTGTAGAAAGACTGCATTATGTGGAGGTGACGTGCGGGTCCGTTCTGAATGGGGTATTCCCTTTGGAAAAGGAGCTGGCCGGCACCTCTTTCCTTAACGGCGTTATCTGGGTGGTACCTGCTGCCTTAGGGTGGGAGGTGGCGGATGTGTGGAGCAGGCTGACTGCCATTCACCAACAGATGCCCGATGCCAGCGTGCCGGAGATGCTAAAAGTCCTTATCGACAGTCCGGTTGAAACGTCATCTACTTATACGGCTGTACCTGCTGTAGGGGACCCCGTTTCTTTATTTTTGATCATGGGCATACGTCTGTCTGCGGCGGAATTCGGCGCAAACAACAGCGGTGGCAATCGCTACGTTGAGCGACTCTGAGGTTTCTCTTCCTTCGGGGAAGTTGGGGATGTAGAGCTTTTCGTTGATTAGTGCCTCGATACCCGGACGGATTCCCTTGCCTTCGTTTCCCATCACCAGGATGCCGTTGCTGCCTCCAAACTGCTTTGTATACATGTTTTCTCCATCCAGGAAGGTACCGTAAAGCGGTGCTGTCTGCTGTTTAAGATAGGCTTCCAGGTCGGTATAATGTACCTGTACATGGCACAGGGCGCCCATGGTGGCTTGCACTACCTTGGGACTGTATACGTCGACTGTGTCCATACTGCAGACAATGTGCTCTATCCCGAACCAGTCGGCCATCCGTATGATGGTACCCAGGTTACCCGGGTCTTGTACGCCGTCGAGGGCAAGTACGAGGGATTGCGACGGACAAACATCTTCCAGTCTGTATTCCGGTTGTTTGAATACGGCCAGTACATCCTGGGGCGTTTTAAGGAAACTGGCTTTACGCAGGTCGTCATCGTCGGCCTCCAGCAATTCCTTTGCGGGGATGTTTCCCTGGGTGGCCATCCACGAGGGTTTGGCGATAATCAGTTCGCACGGGAATGCACCCATCATGTCGGACACCATTTTGTTTCCTTCTGCCACAAACGTTTGGTACTCGTTGCGGTATTTCTTCATCTCGAGGGAGCGGATATACTTGACTTTCGACTTACTCAGCATCTTTTTTCTTTTTACAAAACAAATGTACAGGAAATAATTTAAATCAAGTACATTTGTAGCTTAAAAGGTAGCAGAATGAAGGGATTGTTTCGTGTCCTCTTTGCGATGGGTTTTTGCCTCTATCTTACAGGTTGTAGTACTACAAGGCATGTTAAGGAGGGTGATTACCTGCTCGATAAAGTGGAGATTGTATCAGATAATGAAGATTTTAAAAGTGCGAACCTTAGTTCGTACCTTGCACAGCAGCCAAATTTCAAGGTGTTTGGTCTGCTTAAATGGCCTCTGCACGTATATAACTGGGCCGGAAAAGACGATAAATGGGTAAATAGATTATTACGTCGCTTCGGCGAGGCGCCTGTGTTGCTGGATACCGTGCTGGTGGATCAGTCGGAAGAGGAGCTCAGACGTTATTTTGTGAACAAAGGGTATGTGCATGCCCGGGTGGATGCCTCGATTGATACCAGCAAAAGCAAGAAAGCTGTGGTGAAGTACGAGGTTATCACCCACGAGCCGTACCGTATCCGTAACTATAGCATGGATATAAGCGATACGACCATTAACCGTATTGCCCATATGCAACAGCCCCGCCGTCCGCGGTTTGCCTCTCCGTTTCGTGCCGTTCCCGAAGATTTTACTCCGTTGGTGAAGGAGGGGAGTCTGTTTGATCGCGATGTGCTGGATGCCGAACGTCAGCGCCTTACGTCGCTGCTGCGCCGAAGGGGGTATTTTGCCTTCAACCGCGATTATATTTCGTATAAAGCCGACAGTGCCTTTAACAAGCAGGTGGTGGATCTGAGTCTGCAGGTAAATCCGATTCTTCAGAAAACGGCTTCGGGCGAGGTTATTTCGATGCCTCACAGCCGGTATTACATAAATGATGTCTTTGTGGAGACCGATTACGATCCTATCAACCAGGATGCCTCAGTTGCCTCCGGTCCCAAGGATACGGTGAAGATAGGGAATATGGCTGTTCTGTACGGAGCAGACGGGCGTGTGATTCGTCCCTCTGTATTGCGTAAGAATGTCTATATCATGCCCGGAACGTTGTATAACGAGCGTACGGTGGAGCAGACGTATGCATCGTTCTCTGCCTTGCGGGCGCTTAAGAATGTAAATATCCGCTTTTCGGAGTTCCTGGAAAACGATACGATGAAGCTCAATTGTACCATTCTTACCACACCGGCCAAACCGCAATCGGTGGGGGTGGACCTGGAGGGTACCAACTCGGCGGGCGACTTTGGGTTTGCCACCAGCTTGAATTACCAGCACCGGAACTTATTTAAAGGGGCAGAGGTGTTCTCTGCCAAGGTGCGCGGTGCCTACGAGTCTCTTTCCGGTGGCTTTGCCCAGGATTATTTCGAATATGGTGGAGAGGCCTCCATCACCTTCCCCGAATTTCTGTTTCCTTTTGTGGGTTACGATATGCGACGTAAACTACGTGCCAGCTCGGAGCTGAAGGTGAGTTACAACTACCAGACCCGTCCGGAATACAGTCGTACCCTTTTATCCGGAGGGTGGAGCTATATTTGGCAGGAGCGGGCCAATAGTCAGGGACGCCACGTATTCAAACTGCTGGATGTGGATTATATGTATCTGCCACGCATCAACCAGGCCTTTAAAGACTCGCTTCCCGAGTCGACCCGACTATACAATTATTCTGACCAGTTTATAATGGGATCGGGGTACACCTATTCGTTTACCAATTACAACCCGTTGTTTAAACAACGCAACACCCATTCGCTGCGGGCTTCGGTGGAGTTGGCCGGTAACATGCTTTACGGATTGTCCAAGCTTACCAAGGCCAGCAAGGACGAGAATGGCATCTATAATCTGTTTGGCATTAATTATGCCCAGTTTGTGAAGGCCGACTTCGACTTCAGTAAGAGTATCGTGCTGGACGAGCGTAACTCCATCGCTTACCGTATCGGTGCGGGGGTAGGGTTTCCCTACGGCAATGCGGAGATGCTTCCTTTCGAGCGCCGCTACTTCTCCGGAGGTGCCAACAGTGTTCGCGGATGGTCGGTTCGCCGGTTAGGTCCGGGTAGCATGGCTGTAACCGATTCCACCTCCTTTTTTAATCAGTCAGGCGACGTGCGGTTGGATTTGAGTGTGGAGTACCGCAGTAAACTTTTCTGGAAATTTGAGATGGCAGCCTTTGTAGATGCCGGAAATATCTGGACAATCCGTCCGTATTCGTTCCAGGACAAAGGAAATTTCGATTTTTCCAGATTTTATAAAGAGATTGCACTTTCTTATGGTTTGGGATTGCGTGTGGATTTCGATTTCTTCCTAATCCGTTTTGATACAGGATTTAAGGCATACAATCCGCAGGAGACAGGTAAGGAGCGATGGGCCATATTGAAGCCCAATTTTACTAATAACTTTGCCTGGCACTTTGCTGTAGGGTATCCTTTCTGATAAAAAAGTGCCTAATCCATTTGGTTATTCCAATAAAAGCGTTACCTTTGCACCGCAATACAGCAAACAAGGATGGTCGGGTAGCTCAGCTGGATAGAGCAACAGCCTTCTAAGCTGTGGGTCATGGGTTCGAATCCCATCCTGATCACTAAAATAGAGAATCGGTAAGATAGCTGAAAATCAAGCAGTTAAATTACCGGTTCTCTTTGTTTATGGGAAAAACTGGATAATTTAAACGCACTTAAAAACACTCGAATTATACGACTATTTGCACTTCTGCTCACAAATAGCTCACTATAACTTACAAATAACTTACACTAAAATGGCAACTATAAGAGCTTGTAATATTAATTTGAATAATAATGATCTCACGTTATTAGTTTTTGCAGCCATTTATTTTTGTATTAAAATATTTAGTTTAGTTTTGCACGTGGTTTAGAATTTCATTAATTATTTTTAACGTTCTGCTTATGTTTGAAAAGATCCTGAGTTTTTTCGGGGGGGAGATGTTGCATCGTGTTTCACACAATGCAAAGTCGCTCATTTTCCTTGTCCCCTTTCTTACCCTTTCGTGTACATCGGAAGATGTTGTTTCGGATGATAGTTCGGTAGCTGTGTATTCAACCTTGTCGGGTGAAGAGCAAAAGATCTGGGACTATTTTATTAAGTACAATCACTGTACTTCGGTTGTTACAACTGGTATTATACGTAATGAAGCCGGAGTTCAGCCTGTTGGAGGTTACGACGACGTGAAGTTACGTTTTAGTTTTACGGGAAAAGAGTTTACGATAGATGGTCTGGGTAAATTCAAACCCGAAGTTGGTAAAGGTATTCCTTTGGAAGATCTTAAGCTGCTTACTCTGGTGTATTTGCGTAAAGGTACCTGCCCCCAGGAAACAGACGCAATGTTTAAGGATGCCAACATCGATACGGAGATGACTCCTTCGAGATTAAAGATCAACTACACCGGAACAGGTGAGTTTGAAAGTGCGTTTATCTATTACGAAGGCATTCCGTCTAAAACAAATCCCGGCGTAAATTACACAATCGACTTTGAAGTATTCTGATTTATCGCAAAGACGGTAGTCTTAAAAATACACCCTGAAACGTGTGGATGAATAAATAGAAAGTCCCGGTAGGAATTCGGTTTCCTGCCGGGACTTTTTATTTGGTATTATGCAATATCAGAGACTCTTTGTAATCTCGTCGATGTAGTTGAGCAATTCCTCTTTACCCTCTTTCTTTTCTGACGAGGTAAGCAGGATAGGAGGGAGCTCTTCCCAGCTTTCGAGCAGCTTCTTGGTGTAGGCATTCAGGTTTTCACGCAGCTTGCCTCCGCCCAGTTTGTCTATTTTGGTGAAAACAATGGAAAAAGGAATTCCATTCTCACCCAGCCACTCCATAAACTCGAGGTCGATTTTCTGCGCTTCGAGTCGGCAGTCCAGTAAAACAAACAGGTTAGTGAGCTGTTCGCGCTCCAGGATATAGTCTTCGATGATTCTGCGGATGTTCTCGCGTCCCTCTTTACCCCGTTGGGCATAACCATAGCCCGGAAGGTCCACCAGATACCACGAATCGTTGATGATGAAGTGGTTGATAAGCTGAGTCTTACCCGGTTTAGAGGAGGTCATGGCCAGCCCTTTCTTCCCGGTTATCATGTTGATGAGAGACGATTTGCCTACATTAGACCGTCCGATAAAGGCATATTCGGGCATTTTGCTTTCCGGACATTTCCTTACATCGGTATTACTTACTACAAATTCAGCACTTTTAATTTCCATTATCGTGTATGTTATTTTTTTGTTTTACTTGTTGTGAGCCATAATCCCATAAAGGTAAGCAGCCCGTTTATCATTAAAATCTCGTATCCGAACCGGTATCCGGTATAGGCGAATACAAGCTTGTCCACCACATAACAAATAACCGGCGAAGCGATACATATATAGGGAACCAGCTTGTCGCGGGGAACCATCCTGGTAAAAAGTCCGAACGAAAACAATCCCAGCAGGGGGCCGTAGGTATACGATGCAATCACGTAGATGGCATCAATCACGCTTCGGTTGTTTATGGCCTTAAAGATAATAATAATCAGGGCAAATAACACAGAAATAAGTAAATGAACTTTCAACCGTGTCTTTTTTGCCTTTTGAGCCTCCTCCTTATGGATGCCCAGAATATCCACACAGAAGGTGGTGGTGAGGGCAGTTAGGGCCGAATCCGCACTGGAAAAGGCCGCTGCAATGATCCCTATGGTGAAGAAGATAAGAATGCTTTCGCCCAAAATACCCGATGTGCAGTACATGGGCAGTATGTCGTCGTTAAGAGCTGGCAGAGCTATGTTAAGCCTGCCGGCCAGGGTGAGCAGCAACACTCCCAGTGAGAGGAACAGAAAGTTTACGGGTGTAAAGGCAAAGCCGTACCAATACATGTTTTTCTGCGATTCTTTCAGGGTTTTGCAAGACAGATTTTTCTGCATCATGTCCTGGT
>WARQ01001237.1_pt1 | contig 30755 bp, 22 predicted proteins | sample 4769161 | NCBI WGS metagenome assembly WARQ01 (sample SAMN08893024, study PRJNA449175) | gut metagenome | isolation source: rumen sample fed with dry roughage | host: buffalo | place: India: Nagpur | collected 2016 | reverse complement strand
CAGAGTTCAAATTACGGTCTCTGACAGGATCGGAATCTTAATCCAGAATTTAGAACCGCAGCCAATTTCACTGGTAAATTTAAGTTCACCCCCCATCTCTTCTGTCAGTTTTTTCGCAATTGGTAATCCCAATCCGAAGCCCTGCGTAAAATTGTCGGCCTTAAAAAAGCGATCAAACAACACGTGATTATAATTTTTATCGATTCCAATTCCAGTATCCTCTACGTATATACGAACAAATTGTTTGTCGGTATTTTCTTCAGATTGGATTTCGTATCCAAAACGGATATTTCCTTTATTCGTAAACTTTACGGCATTATCAATTAAATTTGACAATACCTGATGTAGTCGCTTAGAATCTGTATACAAAAAGACTGACGGTAAGATGTTGTCATCAAAAATAAAACTCACTTCCGGCTTAGTTTTCTGACTAAACATATTATAAACAGACCGACAAATGTCTTTCAATTCTACACTTCTCATTTTAAATTCAAACTTGTCGACTTCCAACGAAGATAAATCAATTATGTCATCAATAAGCTTTAAAAGCTGGTTGCTGTTTTCATTAATAATATTCAGGTAGTAATCTCGTTCAAATTCATCATAGGCGTCTCCTACAATGGAAGCAAAACCGATGATTGCGTTGAGGGGAGTACGTATCTCGTGACTTATGTTGGCCAGGAAATTCGTTTTAAGACGATCGGATTCTCTGGCTTTAATAAGCTCCAATTCATTGTTGTGCTGCTCTGTTATATCCCACAGCATCGCCACTAAATAAACTTCATTTTTCGATTGAACACGCGTCCGGAGCGCATTTACAATTCGGATTTTTCCGGAGGGATCTTTATAGTTTACAGCGTATTCACTTAAACGTCCCTCTGCTATAGCCTTTAAATCTTTACTTCTGATTTCAGAAGCCCATGTTTGATCCGGAAACAAATCAAAATCTGTTTTCCCTAATATATCTTTTGCCCGCCTATTCATAACATGTTCTGCCTCCGAATTAAAATAGATGTACTTAAAATTATCGGATACATTCTTAACAGACACAACAAGAGGAACATTACTAAGAATGATATCCATTATTGCATTTAATCTGTTAATCTCGTCCTGTTGCACAATTTTATCGGTGATATCCCTAACAATATGCATCGAGCTACCATCTTCCAATGGAGATATACGTGATTTAAAAAAACATTGCTTTCCGTTTATTTGGAGGGAATAATCAAACTCTGTTTCTACATTATCTTTGAGTGCTATATTTATCTTTTCTTTAAAAAAAAGAGCTTTCTCAGGATCAAATATATCATCAATTGATTTTCCAATAGTATCTTTTTCAGAAAGGTATAATCCTTTTGACTTAGTTCCTGAAGCGAACACTTTTTGAAATTTATACTCGTTAGAAATAACAAATATCAAATCCGGAATAGCATTTAAAATCCGATCACTTTCTCTCTCAAGATTTATTAAAGAATTTTCAAGCTGAACTTCCTGGGTTATATCAGATGCATAAAATATAACCTTGCTCGGCTTCTTATTTTCATCGTATTTAAAGCCCCTTGCATTCACCCTAATCCACATTGCTTCATCATTGAAAACACGTCTGTATGTGGTAGTATAGTGAGTGATATCGCCATTTAGTAAAGGCTCCAGACAACATTCACGAACTCTTACTAGATCTTCCGGATGAATAGACTCATAAAACTTCTCCTTATTTTGAAAGCTAATACGAGAAATAAATTGTAAAAGACTATTATCCTTACAATTATTGAGAACTGGGTCAATAAATACCTGATTATTGATTACATCGTATTCCCAAATTATGGAATTACCAGTATTAATAGCAACCTGAAGTTTCGTAAAACTATCTTCCAATATGGCATGTTGCTGGTGATACAACGTATCATCCACAATCACTACAAAATAGCCCTTAATGGTTTGATGTTTTGTGTATAAAGGAATCCCTCTTACAGATAAGTATTTTATACAATCTTTGTATATTGAAGTATAAGATATTTTAGAAAAATCGTATGGCAATAATACATTAAAGGCATGCCCTTTGTCTATCTCTTGCAAAATCTCATTGGGAACATTCGGATCCTCAAAATCATTAAAATTAACAAAGGCATCTTCATCCACACCAAATATCTCCCTATCCGCCTTGTTGCAGACAACAACGACTCCTTTTTCATCCAACACTTCGATACCACATGGCAATAAATCAAAGATTTTCTTGAATTTAGCCATCCGGCAAATTTCTTCATCTCCAATAATATCTATAAGATCATCAATTACCAATTGATCCGGGTGATTCACAATAATACGATCCATACGATACGATTTAAGTGCTAAAAATACAGTGTCAATATACTATAATTAAGTATAAACCTTAAGCAAAAATAGTTCCACTATTAAATAAACACAAATAATGCTTATATAATTACAGACAGGTTCACTTAAAATATAACTTCTAAATATACAATTAATTTTTATTATGGAAGCTGTAAACATAAAAAAAGGATAAATGATTTGTATTCATTTATCCTTTTATATAATTGTAGATAATACTTATTTATTATAAACCTTACCGGATTGAGGTGATAAGTACCAATTAGCGTTGTTTGATCCTCCAGATTTTGCCCAATTCAGGAAGTTAGGATATGCATCTTGAATTTTAATAGTTTCTATAGGATATTTAAATTCGGCTGTTGGTATTAATAATCCCCATACCATATTATTATAATCCGTATAATCCAACGGATCACTTTTCACCTTTGAGGTAGGCTTATAACCAGCCAAGTGAACTTCTTTTCTGTTTACATCATTATTCTGTCCAACAATCAGATAAAAGTTCAAATTGGAAATATTGATATCAGATTCAGAAACACTGTTATTAAATGCTACTTCAAATTGATATGATTTTGAAGCGTATTTAGTTTGGGAAGGATTTGTGTTCGTTATACCAGGTGATGATACACCAAAGGTACTGTATACATCCGGGAATAGAATTAAATTCGCTTTCTCCTGTCCGTTTTCCTTAGTACCGATTCCATTGGTTGAAGATACTAATGACATACTTCCTGAAGCTATTTTATCGAATTGAACTCCCAAAGCCAAACGGTTGGTTGCCCCTGCTGCAACAGGTGTTACTTCGAATGACATAGCAACTATCCTATTATCATTCCCTTTAGTGTAAGATATGTTTTCTATTGTAAATACAAAGTCATTCATATCATAATCTCCCAATGCAGGCCAGTTATCTTCCATAGCAAAAGTATACTCATTTCCCGTTTCTACTTTGATTGGGAAAGAAGGATTGGTTGGCGTACCCGTTCCTGGATCTTCAGTTGCTCCGGAACCGTTACAAGCAGTCTCTGCGATGGCTGTCTGAGGACTCTTTGACAACTTGACATTTCCTGTTGTTTTATACAATAATCGAGAATCATAAGCTGGAGTTATCGCAGCTTCAATAGATCCTACTATAGATAAATTTTCAGAAAAATTAGAAGTCGGACCTACAGTTCCTGATTTTATATAGAATAGTGGTTCAAGGTTACTTTCTTTTGCCCCATTAATTTCAACATGGTAATTGAAAACAGCTCCATTCGCTACAGCAGTACTTGTTGGCAAATTATAGGCAGCAACATCTCCTATCGAGAATATGGCATTCCCTTTTAATGTAATAGTTGAATTATTGCCCCAGAAGTCTTTGCAAGCCAACAATGAACCAGACGCAGAATTAATTGTTCCTTGTTCAGTATACAGATCGTCGCATACGGTAAAACAGTTATTATTCAATGTTCCGCCGCCGCCACCAAAATTCAGGTAAGCAATCTCCATATGGTGATTATTATCAATCACAAACTTGTTGGTTAACGAAACTTCAGCCGCTTTTATCTCGCCGTTGTTCTCAAACTTTGTTGTAGAGTTTCCTGTTAGTTTTCGTACATTAAACAGATTGTTATTCTGAATTGCAGCACCATTGGTAACCTCAATATCCTGCGAATTTAAAGTACCGTTGTTTACAATCTTAGGATTATTCCATCCCATTACAAGATTCTTTGTATTTAATGTACCATCATTAATAACCAAGGTGTTGACCCCAATACTCGAATTAGCATTCAGGTTTAGAGTTCCACCTTCGTGTATAGCCACTACGATATTCTGTCCATACCAATTAAGGTCAGCTCCCGCTGTAACTGTACCTTTAGGTAACACCACGATTTTGCAACCATCTGTTAATGAAAACTGTCCACTAAAAGTGGTGCTGCCGGCCACGTATAATTCAATTTTATTCTGTCCTCCTGGGAAAGTAATCTGATTGTTTGTAACGCCTTCGGGAAGGTAATAACTTTTATTAGCCGCAAGGGTTACAGCACCAGAACCTAAAGTAGTGCTTCCTGCCGGTAATTTATAATCACTTGCTCTATCTGCACTGGCAGGAATAGCACGCGTTGAAACCACAGAGCTGGCTGTACTTTTGGTTGTTATGGAATTACTCGAAAAATCACAGATTGCGGTTGTAGCAGATGTTACATCTACAATCATAACAACTTCTCTTTGTAATGGATCGGTCTGTTTTACATACAAAACACTATCCGATTGAGAAACAACAATATCTTCTACGAAAGGTGCTCTTCCTGTGGCTACTCCTGCAGAAAGAAGTTTTGATTTGCTGTTGCTGGCCAATGGATTCTGGTTGTAAACCTCCACCATATAAAATTTCTCACCATTGTATTCATCGTTTACATTTACGGTTAAATTTACATTTTTGGTGGTAGTAAACTTAAATCCTACGGGGATTTCGGCATCAGGGTTCTTCTCGGCAATAACTTCCGGGTCGTAAAGGTCCTTCACACAACTGGAAAAAAGTAAGGTACTTGTAAGTACAGTAAAAGAAAAAACTCTAAACATCGGTTTCATAGTCTAACTATTATTCTTTGGGTACTAATAACTGCCAAGATTTATCGTAATCTCAGCTTTTTGTGTTCATCTGGAAAATTTCAGCTACAAATTTACATAATTAATTAAATACTACTACATTTCATCTCAGACTATTTTAAATCGTTTAAATATTTTTAACCTAATATCTATTTTCACCCGATCAAAATACTCTGCTGTAAATCAGAACTTAAAATCTACTCCAGTATTTCACTATTTAACATCTACACACACTTTAAAGTTCAATATTATAGTATTTTATTTTATTATAAAGTGTTTTTCTATCAATACCTAGTATTTGAGCTGCTTTGGACTTATTATTTGAGGTTTGTGACAGGGCTGAAAGTATCAACTCTTTTTCATGATCTTCGTTGCGCAAGGGTTCGTGCGTTAAATTCTGATTATGGCCGTTTTGTTTAAATTCTTCCGGCAATTCATTTAATGTTATATACTTTCCTTTTGCAAGCAGTGTAGCATACCTGATTACATTTTTCATCTGGCGCAGATTTCCCGGCCAACCATAACTTTGGAATAAATTGATTGTTTCACTATCGAAGCCAAGAATGGATTTACTTAACTCTGCATTTGCAACATCCAAAAAATTGTTGGCAAACAACATAAGATCTTCTTTTCTTTCACGAAGATCCGGAATCCGGATGGAGAATTCGTTTATACGATGATACAAATCTTCTCTAAAGTCGCCTTTATCTATCGCCGACCTTAGATTTTCGTTGGTAGCAGACAGCAGTCGTACATCGATTGTTATCTCCTGGTTACTCCCAATCGGTTTGATTTTGCGTTCCTGCAAAGCCCGCAACAATTGCACCTGTACTTCGTAGCTAAGGTTTCCTATCTCGTCCAGAAAGAGTGTCCCTCCATGCGCCGCTTCAAAAGCCCCTACCTTATTATCAATTGCTCCGGTAAAGGATCCTTTTATGTGGCCAAAAAACTCCGAAGCAGCCAGATCTTTGGGAATCGCCCCGCAATCCACGGCAACAAAGGGAGCATCACTACGCTTACTAAGGTCATGAATCCTGCGAGCTATATGTTCTTTACCCGTACCACTGGAACCATTAATCAGCACAGACATATTCGTTGGGGCAACCAAACGTACATGTTCATACATCTGCCGGGCCAGCTGGCTTTTTCCTTCAATGTACGAACCGGTCTCTTCGGGCTGTTTTTCTTCAGCTTCGACAGGACTGGTTAAATTTTCATGTATTTTTGCAAGCAATAAATCCGGCTGAACCGGTTTGGATATATAATCGGAAGCCCCCAACTTCATTGCCTTGACTGCCGTTTGAATATCGGCATAACTTGTCATCATGATTACGGGCAACAGAGGATTCTGGACTTTCACCCATTGCAATAAATCGATCCCATCACTATCCGGCAATCGTAAATCGGAGATAATAAGTTCAAAATCTTTGTCGGAAAGATGTTGTTTCGCATCTTTCACATTCGCTGCCGAAGTGACATCAAATCCTTTTTTACCCAACCATGTAGAGAGCATTAAAGAAAAAGTAAGATCATCTTCAACAATTAGAATCCGCGCCATAATTATGTTCAGAATTAATAATATACAAAAGTAATAAAAATAATCTTATTGATAAAGGGCCATTTTCTTTATCTGTGTAATTAACAAAAAAGGAGTCCCTGTAAGTAGCGACTCCTTTCTGTATATTAAACTCAATTAATTTATTATTTTGCCTCTTTCTTTGCAGCCTCCTTACAGCATTGTTTTTTGTCGGCAGTAGCTTTACAGCAAGTCTTCTTGTCGGCTTTTTCTTTACAACATTCTTTCTTTTTATCACACTGCTCTTTTTTTACTTCACTTTTAGTCGGAGCCTTTTTAGCATCCTGAGCATTAACGGTCAAAGCTGTTACGCTAGTCAACACTGCGATAGCAATTAAAAATTTCTTCATAACTTCTTTAATTAATTGATTTACTGATCTACATATAGTATCAAAAGATACCGCAGCGAAAATAATATGTTTTCTTTATTTCACAACCAAATTTTTAGTTAATTAAACAGAACATTTTTATCGGCATCAAAAGTTACTCCCTATTGAAATCTGATTGGAGTATCGAACTCCTTCCGCCCTTACACAAAAGCATGTCTGGTTCAGGTATAACCATCGGGTGTAAACTATTTCAGGATAGATTTTGGAAAGTGTCCAGACTTTCAGTAGAATGATTTCTGATATGTCTGGGCTCTCAGATTAAAGCACAAAAAAGATTCGGGTTAAATCACTAGAAGACAAGTAGTTTAAAGTGGATTTTTCCCCTTAAGAGAAAATTTACGTAGACTTAAGAGAAAATTTATTTTCCCTTAAGGGAAAAATATTTTTTACTTAAGTGAAAATTTGCAGGTACTTTTCCTTTCAATTGCAGGTACTTTTTATCTAAAATGTACATACATTTTGCGTTGTTTCCTATGACTTCTAAAATTGAAAGATATATGAATCATTCATCAAAGATATATGAACTGTTTGTCAAAGATATATGAATCATTTCCCAATCCTATAGGATTGAATTTCAAGCATAATAAGTGGTCGGATGCCTGATTACAATCTATTAAACCATACAAGACGGTATCGTGGAGACGCTTACTAAAATACAGATTTGCCTGTACTCTTCGATTGCCAATGCATAAAGTTCGGATGCTTTCATTTGTTTCTTTTTTGAAAACAAAGGTAAAAGGGATCAAATGTTTTCACAAGACGGTATCACGGAGACGCTTACAGATGACAGATGAAAAGGATCTGTCACACGGCATCTGTCATGCCCGGAACCCTCATCAATAAAGGGATCTGCCATCAAAAATGACAGATGACAGATGATTTTGAAAAAATTCAATTTGTGCACGTAGGAAGTTATGAAAGCAAAAAAGCACCCCATAAGAGGTGCTTCCTTGTGTTTTGCAGACTTAAATAAATTCGTATTTCTATTCTTTTCTTATAATCATACTCTCTCCTCCATTTTTACTGCATTACTACTCATATTTTATTCTCAATTTATACAAACATTGTCAATGCTGCCACACTAGATAGAACAACTATAAAAACAAATACCTTCTTCATGATCTTCAACCTCCACTTTTTCATTCTTAACCAGGTTCGTTATTAAAAGAGAGTCGAAAATCATGCCAAAGAATCGTTTGTTCTGAGAATAATATTAATATTCTCATTTACAGACCATAGAAAAATTACGGGCCGTAAATGAGAATATAAGGAGTGAGGAATCGCAGCCACACCTGTGGAATTAATCTACAATCTTATGCCGTATAGAGGATACAATCTTTCCAATTTTATCGATTGAGCTGGTCATAAGAGACGACCATTCGGCATCCGAAAGCGGATCCGACTTCTTCTCCAACGTTTCCAGCGCAGGAGTCAGATCCTTCGCACCTATCATAGAGAACAGGGGTAAGAATTTATGAGCCAGTCGGGCTGCCTCTTTCCTGTCCTTTTTCTCCAATGCTTTCTTAAACAGACTCAGATTATGACTGGTCTCGTCACAAAAGGTCTTCAGAATCGCATTAGATGCCTGTGCATCGTCTCCGGCAAAAGCCGTAAGTGCATCCAAATTTAATTCGGAAGCAGCAGAAATATGATCCGGGAAAATTGTTCTTACCAGATCCTGCAGTTGCTTAAGGGTATAGGGCTTAGTAAGAAACGCATTAAAACCGGCATTTGCCAGATCGGAGTCGTTGGGAACGCTTCCGGAAAGAGCAACCACAGGCATCGATGCTATTTTCTTATCATCAAGCGATCTGATCACTTTTAGAAGCTCAAAACCACTCATCTGAGGCATCTGTATATCCGTAATCACAAAATCATAGGAGTCTTTCTGAAGAAGCTCTTTTACCTTCGAAGCATCGGAACATCTTTCCACAAGTATCCCCAGATAACCAAGCAACTCTTTGGCCAGAGCAAGCTGTATCGGATCGTCGTCAACCAGCAAGCAGTGAAGAGATGGTTTAGAGTCGGATGGTTGGAAGGCTGACTGATCCGCATCAACTGCCTTCACCTCTTGTACCGAGGTTACAGCCAATGGGATATCTACACAGAACATGCTGCCCTTCCCCACTTCACTTTCGAAGGAGAGCGTACCGTTCATCAACACTACCAGCTTATGAGTAATGGCCAATCCCAGTCCGAATCCATCGGCGCCTTCACTTCCGGCAACCCGGGTAAACTCATTGAATAATTTATTTTTATCGGCTTCCGGAATGCCGCATCCCTGATCCGAAACAATAATGTGTAAAGTATATTTACCAGATTTATGGGTAACTTCATAGCCCAGCACAACCGATCCCTTTGCCGTGAATTTAATGGCATTGGAAAGCAGATTACTGATAATCTGTCTGATTCGGATAGGATCTCCTTCCATAAAAAGATCTTTGGCCTCATTCTTCTCGTGTATCACAAACTTCAAACCTTTCGTATCTGCCATGGGCTTGAAGCTGAGATAGATTTCGTTAAGAAGCGAGGATACATTAAACGGAACAATATTGAATTCCATCTTATTGGACTCGAGGCGATGGAAATCCAACAGGTCGTTAACCAATGCCAGTATATGCCCCGAAGAAGCATTCATATTATCCAGATAGTATCGCTGTCTCCCATCGGGATGGAGCCGTTGCAGCAATTCGGTATATCCAATAATCGAAGATAGCGGGGCACGGATATCGTGACTGATGGTAAGCATCAACTTTTCACGCATCACCAGTAAGTCTTCCGCATATTTCTTGGCTTTCTCCAACTGTCTGCGATAGAATTTACTACGCGATACGTCTTTAGCGATCAGGTAGACAAACAACAGAACAATTATGATAGAGAGTATGGCCACCGCCGCGATAAACCGTGAAGCTGAACCTATTATCTGCTGTTTGCTGTTCATGCTTTCCAGTGAAGCGTTCAGCTCCTGACTCTCGATATCGCGCAACATGCTATCTACTTCGCGGGAGATCTGACGGTTATCGTATCTCAACTTCCCGGCATATTCTACAATAAGTGCATAAAGTTCTTTCCGTTGTCCGGCTACATTGCGCTGCAATCGTTTCAATACACTCGAAATGGTATCCGACGGATTATATACTCCTCCCGTTTTATCCGCTATATACTCGCGGGACGATCGTCTAACTACACCGCTGTCTCCTTTTGAAGGAGAAAACACATCGGCTACCCGTTTTAAGAAACTTTTTGGTTTTTTCTTTACAAATACCGTGTCTTCGTGCACCTGCACCTTCTTAAGCATAGCCACCTCTTTGGCCAGTTTATCCTGCGAAGCCAGCACTTTATTGATGTTCTGGTTGTATAGCTTTTCAAAATCGGCATCATTCCAGATACTAAGGAGCTCTTTGGTGTTATATCTCTTACGTTCGATCAGAGAGCTGATCGTATCAATAATGACATGTTGGGAGGAATCGTTGGACAGCATACGGAGCGAATCCAAATTTCGCTGAGCAAGATCGAAGGTTTCATCCAGAATCGCTCCGGGATTCACTTCGGTAGTATCTGCCTTCTTACCAAAGTCAACAAACTGACTTAATGCTTCGCTTTCGTACAGCAGCGACTGCGTATTGGTAACCAGGTACACTTTCCGCCTGGAGATATCATCCGTTGTATTTTCTGTTGCAAATTCTTCTACAATATTAAAAATGTAAATTACCGAAAGGATGGCTGCTGCGATAAGTAAGCCATACCCTATAAGGACTTTTCTTGTAATATGGAAACGCTCTTTCATCACACATCTTGTATTTTGAGCAAAAGTAATAAAATATACAAAAGAACAACAATCTTGCATTATAAAGTATAGAAACTAACTACTCTAACATGCGCCAGAATAACGAAGCTCCACAGGCAGGGTAAGCGAAAGGCTAAGCAGGGAATCATTAATACAAAACAAGTATGCTGTAAATAGAAAAGGGTGCCTCATCAAACTGAGACACCCTTGTTCAGGTAAAATTATATATCAATTATTGAACATCTTACTTCGGAAAGTAAAACATAGATCAAAGTTACAATTTATTATAGAGCAAATGCCGGTTTACGGTGAATCCACTGACCACGAGTAAAGTCGGGGAAGTCAACAACCGCACCGCCTCTGGCAACCGACATCTCAGACAAGCCCGAGATAGCACTCCATGCCGCTGCATCGTAGCAGTCCATCGGAGCCGGTTTCTTATTTCTGATTGCGTCGATAAAGTCGTACATCATGATAAAGTCCATACCACCGTGACCAGCTTCTTTGGCTTTCGCTTCAAGTGAGCTCCACAATTTATGGTCGTATTTCTTGAACCACTCATCAGAATCATCCCAGTAGTGAGGTTTAGCCGACTTTCCTTCAATGTATACATGATCGCCGTCATTCATCCACAAGCCGTCCGTTCCCTGAATACGGAAACCTAAAGAATAAGGACGTGGAGAGTTGGTATCGTGTGTAACAATAACAGTCTGACCATTTGCACACTTAATCATAGAAGTAACAATATCACCGCAATTAAAGCGTAGTTTAGCCAAAGGATGATTTTCGCCACCGTTATCTACAACGAATTTATGAAGTCCACGTGATTGAGTAGCCATTGCCGATAATGAAAGAAAACGGTTACCACGGTTGATGTCCAAACAGTTGGCAACCGGACCGGCACCGTGAGTTGGATACAGGTCGCCGTTACGTGTGATAGAATGGTTTGTTCTCCATTGAGCTTCTGCAAAAGCCTCTTTACCCATTTTCAATTCGCCGCCCGGTATGTAACTATAGTTCTTTCCGTCGTTGAATTTGATATTACGTAAATCGTGCTCGTAACCACAACGTGCATGAATCAACTCGCCGAACAATCCCTGACGGGTCATATTAAGTGCAGCCATCACATCCCTGCGATAACATACATTTTCCATGATATTAAGATGGCTGCCAGTTGCTTCGGATACATTAACCAAATCCCAGCACTCTTCAAGCGTATTGGCTGCAGACACCTCAACACCTACGTACGGAACGCCGGCCTTCATAGCTGCAACAGACATAGGTACGTGCCATTCCCATGGGCTGGCAATGATAACACAGTCAAACTCTTCGTTGTTAAGCATCTGTTCAAATGCACGTTCGCTGCCTGTATATACCTTTGGAGCCGCTACGTTAAATTTGGCAATATGTTTCAGTGTGCTGTCAAGCGGTCCTTGCTGTATATCGCAAATGGCCACAATCTTGTTTCCTTCAATGGCAAGCACATTGTTAATGTGTTCCTGACATCTGGATCCGGTTCCGATAAAACCAAAACGAAGTTTACCGTCGTCTTTTCCGGCTGGTTTCTTTTTTGCTTGTGTTTCTGATAAATTAGCTGCTACAGCGTGATTGGCTACTGCAAGTCCTGCAGTTCCAATACCTGCAACTGTCATCTTCTTAAGAAATGATCGGCGCGTGTTTTCCATTTTTAAAATAAATTAATTAAAATACGTTTTGTGTGTGTTTAATTCGCAAAATTAAAGGTTTAAATTTACGAAACAAACAATTATCAAATTAAAAACGGGACAACAACGGAATTAATCCGTTTTGTTGTCCGTTTTTTTATTAATAATCCTTAGGGATTTTGTGTCAATTTACAATTAATGCTTGCGTAAGCATTGATCTGATCTTGCGGGATAAACTGAACTACCCGTGTATCTGTTGCCTTAATTTCTTCCATGGCGTTATGCGGACCCGGATAATGGCGTGTCAATGTTCCTCCGTTACGGTATACATCAAAACTGCGTTCTGCTTCGTAAGCAAGCTCCAATTGTCTTTCCTTATCAATCAGTTTGGCGGCATTGGATGCGTTAAGCGAAGTATAACCTTGACCCGGTAACGAACGCTCGCGAATCACATTCAAATTAAGTACAGCATTGGCATAGTCACCCTTCTTGGCGTAACACTCTGCTAGGTTCAGATACATCTCTGCCAGGCGGGAGATGATGGGTGAATGCAAATGAGATTCGCCCTCCTGTTTTGAGCACTTGTAAATGTAGAACATCGGATAAACCCTGTTCAGGAGCATCATGTAATCTTTCACCCCTTTATAGGTCTTGCCTTTGTAGTTGATAGAATAATACCCCTGCTCCTTATCTAATTCGGTAAGCTGATAGGTAGTGGTAACATCTTTTCCGTCAACCTGCTCTGTTATCTGCACATACAAAGAACCATCCGTATTGTATTTGATCGGGCTCTGAACATAGTTGTAGTTTGTCTGCGCACCGCTTGCATTGTAAACATCCTTGATAAAGCGGAAGGCTTCAATCTTTTTATTCTCATCCTGACCTACATACTGGGGTACGATGAATGCAGAACGGGCATCTTTTCCGCGGCCTGTCTCATCCAGCAATTCCATATACTTGGCACTTGCATACATTTCTCCCCAGCCCATTCCGTCGATGTTGGCATACATACCACCGATACCGTAGTAATGATCGTATCCTGAAAACTCGGACGATACACGCTTAACCGCAAAGATGGTTTCCGTTTGTGCGCCGTCTTCGGGCGAGAAAGTATTGTATTTCATAAAATTCTCTCTGTTGAGAAGCTGGTAACGACCACTTTCAATCACCTTTTTAGCATAGTAGATTGAAGAATCTGCATAGGTTGTATTGGGGTTCTCGTACGTACCGCTCATGTACATGTACACCCTCGACAACATGGCCTGAGCTGCCTCGCGGGTGGCATAGGCGGCTGTCTTGTTTTCATTCATCAGCGCCTCACCTTTACGGAGGTCGGCAATTGCCTGCGCATAGGTATCTTTAACCGAAGCACGGTCCGGCAAAACCAGGTTGTTCAGGTCGGCCGGCAATCCGTTTACGATGGGAACCCCCAGGTTTGTTTCGGGCGACTGATAATAAGGTCTTCCATACGCTCTACACAGATAGAAATACATGGTACCACGCAGGTAGTAAGCCTCACCCAGACGCTGATCAACTTCGGGAGTCTCGCCCTCTTCAACCAGTTTCATAAGGTCGCTTGCCTGTGAAATTACCTTATAGCTATTATTCCAGAAGGTATTGAGGCGATAGTTGGATGGCGTGTGCTGATAAGAGATAAACGTATAGAAAGCATCTGTAGACGAACCTCTTATCATCATATTGTCGCCGGCATATTCGCCAACGCGGTGCATTACATCCGACCAACCCTTCAGCTGAGCGTAGCAACCATTCAATAATATATCAAGCGATGCTTGTTTATCTTCGGTGATTTTATCTGCCGAGTATTTATCATAAGGCAACCGTTCAATGTCGCAAGCCGTAAATGAGCATGCGGCTGCCAGTGCTATTGTTAGTATCTTTTTCATCTTTTCTTACAATCAAAATGTTACATTAAGGCCAAACATAAACTTACGGGTAGACGGATACACAGCCGTTGTCACCCCTGTGATTTTCCCATCATGGGGAGGTATTTCCGGGTCAACACCCGAGTAATCGGTAAGCGTAAACAAATTCTCGCCAGAAACGAACAGACGCAGGTTCGAGATATACCACTCCGGCAAAGCCAGGTTATAACCAATGGTAAGGTTACGCAGTTTCAGGTACGATCCGTCTTCAAGAAAACGAGAAGAGGCTTTGTTTGAGTTCGTACCATTGTTATAGATTCCCTGCGGATGCGTTGCGATATCGCCGGGCTTCTCCCAACGGCTCCAGCCATCCTGCAATTTCATCTGGTTACGGTCTGTATAGGTACCATCCGAGTCATACTCGGCACGGGCATAGTTATAAATCTTGCCGCCTACCGAATAACCGAATACAGCCGACATATCTAAGTTTTTCCACGACAGGTTGGTAGAGAATCCTCCGAAGAAATCGGGAGTATAACGATCTATCGCAATCTGATTCTTAGAAGCATCACCATAGCTGAAAGTCTTCACCCTTTCGCCATTGGCATCGGTCTTATACCACTGAGCCTTACCTGTTTCAGGATCAACTCCGGCCCATTCTGTAAGATACCAGGTATCCACATCCAATCCGGGTTTCAGTAATTTCGAAGCAGAACCGGCGATACCGGCACCGTCGCCAACGATAATTTCAGATTTATCACCATACAGTTCTGTCACCTTGTTACGGTTTAACCCGATGTTCGCATCCACACTCCAGTTCCAGTCTTTCGACTTGATAATATCGGCACCAACCGAAAGTTCGAAACCGTCGTTCTGTACACAACCTACGTTACGCCAGATACTGGTAACCCCGATGATACCGGGCAATGGCACCTGATATAGTAAACCCGAAGTATTTTTATGATAATAATCCAATGTTACACGTACGCGGTTAAAGAAAGAAGCATCTACACCCACACCGGTTGTATAGGTCTTTTCCCAGGTAAGATCGTCGTTTTTAACCTGATTAAGGATTGCTCCCGGCAGTTCGTTGTAGCTTTCGCTCAAGCTATAAAGCGCATATTGAGGATACAAAGCACTGGGGCGGTTACCAACCGAACCGTAGCTGGCACGTAATTTGAGGTTATCCACCCAGTCGGCCGTAAAGAAGCTCTCCTTGTGGATATTCCATCCACCGCTTATTGAGAAGAAGTTACCGTATTTAGCGTTGTTCCCGAAGTTGGACGCTCCGTCGCGTCTGAACGAGAACTGAGCCAGGTACTTGTTATCGTAAGCATAGTTTGCATTAAAAATCATAGACTGAACAGCCCATTCGTTACGGCTGCTGGCAACCTTCTCGGGTACTGCGGCCACATCGGCCACCAGGAATCCGGGAGCAAAACCGGTAGCAACACCTGTATTGGCTCTGCCAGTGTAGGTATTCCATTCGTAAGCAGCCAATGCATTTACAGAATGCAGGTCGAATGTCTTATTAAAACGAAGCAACTGGTTGGCATACACACGGTACATATTGCTGGAATAATCCGTGATACGTCCGTTCACCGACAGACCTTCGGACGAGCGTGGGTCTACGTAAGTTGTATAGAAATAGTTTTCGTATTTGTAGTTATTTACAGACGAGAAGGTAAGATAATCTGTAAACTTGATATCGAAGTCAAGATTACCCATAAACTCGTAGGTTGTATAGTCTGTAAAATTCCATTGCAGATCGTACAGATAATTGCTACCCGTAGTATTCACCCAGGTTGGATTAGGAGCATTACCCACCAGCGTACCATCCTCTTTATACGGACTGTCCCAAGGCATGTTCGAATACATGGCACTTACCGAATGCTGCTGATCATGTACATCCTTGCGAGAGGCGCTTACCTGCGGACGCAGATTAAACCAGCTTGCGGGCTTGTAATCTACATTGAAACGGAAGTTATAACGGGTATAATCGTATCCCTTTACCGCACCATTCTCGTCGTACAATCCTACCGAAGTGTAAGTCTTCAGCGACTCGTTTCCACCGGCTACAGACACGTTGTAATCTTGTGCAAAGCCCAGCTGGGTAGCTTTATCCCACCAGTCGTAATTGCTGTTACGCAACTCGGTGTTCCAGCGGCCAAAAGAAATCTGCTCCTGGTTGCTGAATGATTTATACAGGTCGTACAACTCTTCGCCGTTCATTACCTCCAGGTTACCCTTGTTAAGTTCTGTAATACCTAACTTGGCAGAAACATTGATGGTAGCCTTACCTGTTTTACCTTTTTTGGTTGTCACCATAATAACCCCGTTGGCACCCTGCGAACCATAGATGGCTGTTGAAGCCGCATCCTTAAGGATAGACATGGATTCGATGTCCGAAGGATTCAATGAGCCGGCACCGTCACCAACGATTACGCCGTCGATAACCCACAGAGGATCCGTGCTTCCGTTTACGGTCGATTTACCGCGAATTACAATCGCGCCTACATCGCCCGGGCGACCTGATCCAGAGTTTACATATACACCCGGAGCCTTGCCGCTCAACATATTTTCTACCGTAGGCGTGGTTACATCCATCAGTTTATCTTTACTTACCACCTGCATGGCACCGGTAAGACTCTCCTTTTTCTGTACACCATAACCTACTACCACTACTTCGCCCAACGCCTGCGTATCCTCTTTGATACTGATGGTCATCTTTTTACCGGGAGTAGCTTTGATAATTGTCTTCAGGTAACCGATATAAGTAACCTCAAGAGTGGCATTCGCCGGAACATCCAACGAAAAGTTACCGTCAAAATCGGTACTTGTTCCATTGGATGTTCCAGCTACAAGTACATTGGCGCCTATAACCGGTTCCCCGGTTAAGGCATCAACGACAGTACCTGTAACTTTGGCGGCCTGTTGCGTGATTTGTTTCTCTGAAACAGCATTATTTACGGTGTTCTGTGGTTTGTAAATAATAATGCGATTGTTCTTTAGTTCAAATTTAGCGTTTTGATTTTTTAAGGCGTTTACAAGAATCTCTTCAATCGATTTGTTCTCCATGTCGATAGAGACACGTTCGTTCAAATCGATGTCGTTATTCCTGATAAGGAAGGAGTATTGGGATTTTGACTCGATAACATCGAACAATTCCCGCAAAGTAGAGCTTTTAAGCTTTACAGTGATGGTTGACGTTTGTAGCTCCGAAGCCTGTAGTTGCGACTGTATGGGTAACACAGACAGCAAGCAGGCAGTCAGAAACATTGTCCCATTTTTTTTCAAAAAATTTCGTTTCATTTTGTTTTAGATTTAATCAGTAAAGTGCAAATTCAAAAAAAATTAGTTTTAAATCATTAAGTCTTCTGTTTAGTATCTCATACATCTATTATTTTAGTTAACAATCATTTTTTTCTATCGTATATAATCAGCGTCGAATCTGTTTTCGTCCATACATATTTGTTATCCACATCCACCTCGCGCAAAATCTCATTCAGCGAATAAGTATTATCGAAGCTGCCGGTAAATATCTCTTTTCTTAGGGAATTGCTTTTAAGGATAATCTTTACATTAAAGCGGCGCTCCAGCTGTTTGGATATGTCGGCAAACGAAAGCTCGCTGAACTTGAGCTTCCCTCCTATCCAGGCAGAAGCATCCGAAGCCTTAGTCTCCTTCAGGTCCATAGTGGACGAAGACCGGTGGTACGACACCAGCTGGTTGGGTTTCATAATCACATTGGGCAATGCCGAAGCCTCTTCGTTGAAATGAACATCCACTTTTCCGGAGATAAGACATACATCCACCGTCTGATCATTCTCGTAAGCCTTAACATTAAAACGGGTACCCAGCACCTTTACATCCAGGGCATCCGATTTAACGATGAAAGGCTTCAGGGAATCGTGAGACACCTCAAAATAGGCCTCCCCTTCCAGATACACCTCTCTGTTTATTTTATTGAATGATTTATTGTACTTTAAGGAAGAACCCGCATTAATCCATACAACCGACTTGTCGGGGAGCACTACCTTCGACTGGGCGCCGTAGGGAGTTACCGTTTCAAACCAGGCCATCTCCTCGGGTTGAACAGCCGTTTTACGGCCCACATAGTAAAACGCCACACTAAACGAGATCAGCAGCAGCAAAGAAGCAGCTGCCTTAAACCAAGCGTTGCCAAACAAACTGCGGGCAGATCCGTTTTGTTTCTTTAGCAGCGGCGACAATCTGGTAGCGAAGTTCTCACGCATCTCCGATGCGAAAAGAGGCACATGTGCCGTAGCCCACCAGTCAGACATTTCGGAAAAAATTTGTTTGTGGCTTTCATCCTCCTCAATCCACCGGAGCAATTCCGCCTTATCCTCCTCTGATAGCCGTCCGGAGAAATAATCAAATAACCTGTCTTCTATATGTTCGTCATGCATACTATTTCAATTTATCGGTTAACCTCCATTGAAAGGAGATTGGTTCGTTTATAAGAAGATACAGCGGTTGTTTCATTTCTGTTTAAACGAAATGAATATATTTTTAAAAAATTGTACATAAAATAACACTAGAAGAAGGTATATGCAATCTAAGATGCTTTATATCAGCACACTGAAGAGGATCAAATAAAAATAGAAAAATCAGTATACAAAGGAGAAAAAAGACAAGGTAAAGTGGCGGAGCTGTTCTTTTAGCTTGGCAAGAGCGATCCGCACCTGCCCTCTTACGGTGCTGGGTGTAATCTTATTCAACGATGCAATCTCATCGTACGAAAGATTCAGGTAGAGGTACTGTTCAAAAATCTCACGGCATTTTTCCGGTAACTTCTGAATTGCCCGGTTCACAGTCTCCTCAAACTCCTTATTCTCCAGAAAAGACAGCGGATGCTCATCCTGGGTTATCTGTTGTTTCTGGAATTCAATTAAATTATCCTCCACATCCGACAACGAAACCTCCTCCAGCTGTCTCTTTTTCAAATGGTTCAGACAACGGTTCTGTACCGCACGGATCAGGTAAGAAGAACATGGATAGACCAACGTAGACCGGTTTTCCCACACACGCAAAAACACATCGTTAACAACCTCCTGCGCAATTTCGGGTACGTAAACAAATTTGGTCGCCACCGCACACAAATAGACATAATAGGCATTGTATAACTCTTCAAATGCCCTTGAATCGCCCTTATTTATTTGATGGATAATTTTTTCGTTTACTACTTGCACAGAATTAAAACGGAATTAAGAATGTTGTGGATATAAAATGATAGAGCTGGCAAAAGTAGCAATTTATTTTTAATACGTGGAAATTAAGGATGGTATGTAACCGGAAATAAAGAAGAAAAACGGACTTTACATTACAATATGATTAATAATCTGCATTAATTAATACCAATCATTGGATTTAAGCCGAAAAAAAATTATATTTGTAAATCTACACAAATTAAGCCGCATGCTGGCTTTTCTAAAATTAATAATATATGAGACTCTTTATCATATCTAACCGACTACCTTTGAAGGCCTCTAAAACAGGCAATAATACATTCGAATTTACCCGAAGCGAAGGAGGGCTGGCCACGGGACTCGGTTCGCTGGACATGGAAATTGAGAAACACTGGATCGGATGGCCCGGTGTTCATACGGAGACTGACCAGGAAAAAGAAATAATAACGGAACATCTTTCCAAGTTTAATTTCCATCCGGTCTTCCTATCGCCCGAGCAGATCGAGAACTATTACGAAGGTTACAGCAACAGCACTCTTTGGCCCCTGTGCCACTATTTTTATTCCTACATACACTACAAAAACATCTATTGGGAATACTACAAACAGGTAAACGAAATCTTTAACCAGGTCTCCGCCCGGCACATCCAGCCCGGCGACATCGTGTGGGTACAGGATTACCAATTGATGCTGCTGCCCCAGATGCTACGTAATGCAGTCAAAAAAATCAGTATCGGATACTTCCATCACATTCCTTTTCCTTCCTACGAGCTGTTCAGGGTATTGCCCGAACGAGACGAGTTGCTCAATGGGTTGATGGGTGCCGACCTGATTGCGTTCCACACCCACGATTACATGAGGCACTTTGTGAGTGCGGCAGAGCGTGTGCTTGATCTGCGCTTCAAACTGGACCAGGTTCAAATAGGTAACCGTACCATCTTTGTGGATGCTTTCCCGATGGGTATCAACTACGACCTTTACCACGACGCCATTCTGGAACCGGAGGTACAGGCCAAAGCCGATGAGCTGAAGAAGATGTACGGTAACCATAAACTGATTTTGTCGGTAGACCGCCTCGACTACAGCAAAGGAATCCTCCACCGCATCAAAGGATTTGAATTGTTTCTCGAAAATCATCCCGAGTTCAAGGAGAAGGTTTCGCTGGCTATGATCATCGTGCCGTCCAGGGATAATGTAAAAAGCTATGCCGACCTGAAATCGAAGATAGATAAGCTGATCGGTGCTATCAACGGAAAGTATTCAACCATCAACTGGACACCCGTGTACTATTTCTATCACAGCTTCGATTTTAACGAACTGGTGGCCATGTACAACATTGCAGACATAGCACTGGTAACCCCCTTGCGCGACGGCATGAACCTGGTGGCTAAAGAATACCTGGCAGCCAAAAGAGACTCGCCCGGCGTACTTATCTTAAGTGAAATGGCCGGAGCCGCCATCGAGCTTACCGAATCCATCATCGTAAACCCCAACGACCTGGAACAGATCGAGAAGGCCATATTGGATGCGCTGCAGATGCCGGAGCAGGAACAGCTTAAGAACATGAAGCTGATGCAGCAGAAGATATCGCGGCAGACCGTCAACAAGTGGGCAAACGATTTTGTAAACGAACTGGAAACCATCCGTAACCAGAATGTTGCCTTCAACAAGAAAAGAATAAAGGAACGTATTACTTCCGAGATTCAGGAGGCCTATCAGAAGGCAAGCAAGCGGCTGCTCATACTCGATTACGACGGCACCCTGGCACCCTTCAGGAGCAAACCCGAAGATGCCATACCCACCACCGAGCTTATCACTACGCTGAGCCGGCTTTGCGACGACAAGAACAACCATGTGGTGATAAGCAGCGGACGGGATCATGCCACCCTCGACGCCTGGTTCGGGAACCTGCCGTTAAGTCTGGCTGCCGAACACGGAGCGTTTTATAAGCAGAACGGCACCTGGTTCGAAAACATCCACCATGTCTTGTGGGACGACGAGATACTGCGTATCTTACAGCAGTTTGTAGACAAAACACCCCGTTCCAAACTTGAAATCAAAAAGACAGCCCTGGTATGGCACTTCCGCAATGTAGACGGGTGGCTGGCCTCCCTGCGCGAACAGCAGCTCATCAACGAACTCATCACCCCCTGTGCCCGGTTGAACCTGCAGATCATGCAGGGTAATAAAATACTGGAGATCAAATCGCCCCACTTCAGCAAGGGATCCGAAGCACGGCGAATTCTGCAAAACAACACATACGACTTTATCCTTGCCATGGGAGACGATACAACGGACGAAGACACCTTCCGCGAACTGCCGGCAGATGCCTATACCATCAAGGTAGGGAATATTTCCGAAGTGGCCCGCTATTGCCTGTGCACACAACCGGAAACCATTCCGTTCCTCCGGCAACTGATGGATCCCCTTAAGGTCTGATAAACTTAGACAGCCGTTTCTCCTCACCAAATAACATGGCGGTGTTGATAAGCGCAAGATGCGAATAAGCCTGCGGGAAATTACCCAGCTGGCTTTTCGTATCAAAATCAAGATCCTCGCTAAAAAGCCCCAGGTGATTCGAATAGCTTAGCAACGTTTCAAACAGATTAAGCGCCTCAGCCTGCCGGCCCGTTACATACAAAGCCCGCACCATCCAGAAGGTGCAGATGGTAAAGGCAGACGACGGAATACCGAAGTCATCCACATTATTATAGCGGAACATCAGCCCCTTATACATCAGTTTACGGTAAATGGCATCCACCGTCTGCTTATACCGTAGGTCTGTAGCATCAATAAAGCCGTACACCTCCATCAGAAGCAGCGACGAGTCCAGCTCGGTATTGCAATAGGTCTGCGAAAAGCTCTGAATCTCCTCCTTCCAGCCCTGCATGAAAACATCCGTCTTAATCAGCTCCGCTTCGCAACGCCACTTATCGGCATACCCTCCCTTTTGGAGCATTACGGCAATCTTTTCGGCCCGGTCCAGCGCCACCCAGCACATTACCTTCGATAAAACAAAATGCTTTTCGTCACCCCTGATCTCCCAGATGCCCTTATCCGGCTTCCGCCAGTCCTCCATCACAGTACGCACAATATTCTTCACCACCTCGAACATATCCTCAATCTCGTCCAGCGTACCCGGAAAATAGAGGTAATACTGGTAAATCACATCCATCAGATAACCAAAGGAATCGTTCTGCATCTGATGATAGGCATCGTTCCCCACCCGCACCGGCTTGGAGTTCTTGTATCCTGCCAGGTGGGGCAGATCGTACTCCGTAAGCACCCTCTCCCCCCGTATTCCGTACATAATCTGAAAACGGTCGTATTTAGAATACAGAATACCGGTGATAAAAGCGATAAAACGTTCGGCCGCCCCCCGGTGCCCTACCTTAACAAGGGTTTCGATGGACATGGAGGCATCCCTCAGCCAGCAGAACCGGTAATCCCAGTTACGCACTTCGCCAATAGATTCGGGCAGACTGGTAGTAAGGGCAGCCAGTACGGCCCCGCTCCGCTGGTACGACATCAGCTTAAGCACCAGCATGCTCCGTTCAATCTGCTCGTTGAAAGCCGTGTACTTCTTCGACCGGTTGGTCCAGTTCATCCAGTAAAGCCGGGTGCGCTGAAACTCCAGGTTCACCCGGTTCATATCGATGGGAATCAGTTTTTGGTTGTACGACACCAGCAAGAACTCGTCGCGTTGCAGCAACACCTCCTGCTGGTTAAAAATAACATCGTAAGGAATACCCGAATAGAGATAGATGGTATCCCGCTCGTTGGCCTTGGCGTAGGTTTTGACATACTCCGGACCTGTTTTATGTCCCACTTCACCCCGGGCATAATTAAGCGCCGGGTTGTAATTCACCCTGAAGCGGGGCGTACCGCGCTTGAGCCGTATCAGCCGGTACAATTCGGGGGGCAGGTAGTAGTCGTAATCCAGCAACTTGTAACGGGGCATAAAATCGATCACTTCGAAGGCCCCTTCGGTAGCTTCAAACAAGGTAGACAATATATTGGTATGCTCCAGGTAACGCTGCGAGATCCGGTAGTCGTTACCCACAATAAAACTCATGTTACCCCCTTTCTTCTCATCCAGCAATTTGCCAAAAACAGAAGGAGAATCGAAATCCGGAAAACAAAACCAGTCAATACTCCCCTTGTCGGATATCAATGCCGCAGTACGGCAATTACCCACCGCTCCATAATTTAAATGTTCCATACAGGTCTTATTTAGTCACTTTCAAAAAAACGAATCTAACGATAAAAACAGAGTCTGCCAAAAAAATTAAGATTGTTTAAATGATATTCCGTCCAAAGAGGCTATACCCGCCAAAAGTATGTTCTACAACAAGCTAACACGCAATATTTCAGGCAAATATTAACTTTATTTTGTTTTTAATCCACCCTCTTTTCGTTATATTTGCCACTAACAGTAATACCAATCTAATATGGAAGGAAAAAAGAAACTAACTACTGAGAGCGGTGCTCCGGTTGGCGACAACCAGAATATACAAACCGCGGGTCCGCACGGCCCGGCTCTGTTACAAAACGCCTGGATGATTGAGAAACTGGCACACTTCAACCGGGAACGCATCCCCGAGAGAGTGGTACATGCCAAAGGATCGGGAGCTTTTGGCACCCTTACCATCACGCACGACATCACCATGTACACCAAAGCAGCTATTTTTTCTAAAATAGGAAAGAAAACCGATCTGTTCCTGCGCTTCTCTACCGTTGCCGGCGAACGCGGAGCGGCAGATACCGAGCGTGATGTACGTGGCTTTGCCATCAAATTCTATACCGAAGAGGGTAACTGGGACCTGGTGGGCAATAACACCCCTGTGTTCTTCCTGCGTGATCCGCTTAAATTTCCGGATTTCATCCACACCCAAAAGCGCGATCCCAAAACCAACCTTCGCAGCAATACCGCCGCGTGGGACTTCTGGAGCCTGTCTCCCGAATCCCTGCACCAGGTGATGATCCTGATGAGCGACCGCGGTATTCCGCAAAACCTGCGCCAGATGCACGGATTCGGCAGTCACACCTTCAGCTTCATCAACGACGTAAATAAACGCTTCTGGGTGAAATTCCACTTCAAATCCATGCAGGGCATAGCCAACTTCACCAACGAAGAGGCAGCCCGTATTGTGGCGGACGACCGCGAATATTCGCAGCGCGACCTGTACAACAACATCGCCGCCGGCAATTTCCCCAAATGGAGGATGTGCATCCAGATTATGCCCGAGGCAGAAGCCCACACCTGCGGCTTCAACCCCTTCGACCTCACCAAGGTATGGAGCCAGAAAGATTACCCGCTTATCGAAGTGGGCATCATGGAGCTGAATAAAAATCCGGAGAATTACTTTGCCACCGTAGAACAGGCCGCCTTCAATCCGGCCAGTGTTGTGCCGGGCATAGGCTACTCGCCGGACAAGATGCTGCAGGGGCGCCTGTTTGCCTACGGCGATGCCGCCAGATACCGCCTGGGTATCAACCATGGCAGTCTGCCTGTAAACGCCCCCCGCTGTCCGTTCCACAACTACCACCGCGACGGTACCATGCGCACCGGCGACAATGGTAAAGGAACCGTAAACTACGAACCCAACAGCTTCGACGGACCGGTTGAAAACAGCCAGTACAACGAACCGGCATTGGCACTTGAAGGAGCCGCCTTCAATTACAACCACCGCGAAGACAAAGATTACTATACCCAACCTGGTAACCTGTATCGGCTGGTCCCGGCCGACGAGAAAGAGCGCATCCACAGCAACGTGGCAGCCGCCATGGTAGGTGTTCCCGATTTTATAAAGATCAGAGCCATCGCCCGCTTCTATCAAGCCGACGAAAACTGCGGCAAGGGAATAGCAGCTAAGGCAGGCATCCAGCTTAAAGATGTTCTGGCCGAAGTGGAGCGTCAGAAAGACGAGTAAAAGGATGTATTGCAAATAAGGGTGAACCAGCAGCGGTTCACCCTTATTTTTTTATCTCTAAACCTTCCGGTTCTAAGTAAGCATTGCCTCAAGATCTTCTACAGATGCAGCAATGTAGCTGGCACCTGCCGATCGAAGCTCCTCCTCGTCGCCATACCCGTATAACACCCCGATGGCATCGATCCCGTTATTACCGGCACCCACCATGTCGTGCTTGCGGTCGCCAATCATAACCACCGCCTGGTTATCGTTCAGTCCGTTTACATCCATCACGTAGCGGATCACGTCCGTTTTGGAAGAACGGCTCCCGTCCAGGGTACTTCCCCCTATGTAGGTAAAATACCCATCCAGCTTGAAGTGCTCCAAAATCTGACGGGCAAATACCTCCGGCTTGGAAGTAGCCACATACAGCTTCCGCTCTTTATTGAGCTGCGAAGCCAAAAAGGCATCCATCCCTTCGTACACCCGGTTCTCAAAGAGCCCTTTGGTAGCGAAATACTCCCTGTACTTACTAAGGGCAGCCTCTGCCTTTTCATCTGTAAACCCGTAAAAATCCCTGAAAGAATCCTTCAGCGGGGGACCTATAAACGGGCGCAGCGAATTTAAATCTGTAACATCGATGCCAAAATGCCCCAGGGCATACTGCACCGAACGGGTTATCCCCTCCATGGAATCTGTTATCGTACCATCCAGGTCAAGCAACAGATATTTATATTGTTTGTCTATCATATCCATTCACACCAATTAAGCCGCAAAGGTACGAAAAACTCCCCCATTATTCAGGCACAGCCATCTTAAAGAAACCAAACTCAGCCCAATCGGCTGCCGCACCCCAATGGATAAGTCCCGGACGCGCCACCCTGTCCCATCTAACCAGGTAACTATAATCAACAGAGTCGAAGCCATTCAGCGCCTTCCACTTGCCGCCCGCATGGCGCCATAAGAACGACACCCGGCAACCCTCGGTAACCACCATCTTAACACCCACATTACCCGCAGGCACAGGCACGGAAGCAAGCACACGCTCGTCTCCCTCCTTCAGCTGTTTCAGAACCAACTGGCCCCCCTGGCAACCCCAGGCAACCAGGTTCTTGTCGTCTCCATAAAAGGTAATTCCTTTCAGACTTCCGTTACGGTTCAGCACTTCGGTCTCCACCGTATAGACAGGCGCTACCGGACGAAGGCATAAAGCCGATACATCCACATTACCCATTTTGGGCATCCCCTTCAGAAGCAGCGAACCCTTCTTAAGCACCGGCTTCACGTCAGACACCGGATAATTCCAGGTCCACTCCCGCTTCAGTACCTTTCCGTCGAATGAATCCTCAAATCCCCGTACCGGCTGCTGCACCGTACCGGCAAAAGGAACCGGCTGTTTCGCAGCCACAAAACTGCCCGACACAAAGTAAGGCCATCCCTGTTCGTTCACCTTCAGCTCCTGCAGTATGGGCTGTCGGCCATTGTAGAAGTCGGCCCCCTTGAAGTAAGCGTGACAGATATAGAACATACGCCCGTCCGGAGTGGTAGTCATCGTACCATGTCCGGCCGACAATACACCACCTCCGCCGCCTAAGATAGGATTAGCCGGATAAAGCTCGTAAGGCCCCTTAATTGATTTAGACCGTGCCGCATACACCGCATAATCGCTGTTTGGTCCGCAGCACCCCTTAACCGCATACAAGATATAATAATAGCCATCCTTTTTAAACATACATTGCCCCTCCATACCGATCCGGTCGTCGTCGCGCAGAAGCAGAAAAGGCTCGCCCTCCAGCTTCAGTCCGTCGTCCGAAAGCCGGCTGCACAGCAACTCGATAGGGCGGTTATCCAAGCCATACGCCTTCCACGAGATATACAACACCCCTTCATCTTCAAACACAAAAGCATCGATAGCCTCCTTGCCATGCTCAATCAACACCCCCTTATCCTCGAAACCTTTGGCAGGATCCTTGCTGGTGGCCACGCCAATCAGCGAAACGCCGTCCGATTTACGGCGGGCCGTATAGTAAGCGTAATATTTGTTTTTATGGAAATACAATTCGGGCGCCCAGAAAGAAGAGACCAGCCAGTCCGGCAAGGAATCGAACACATGGCCCACCTGCGACCAGTTCACCAGGTCGGCCGACTTATACACAGGATAAAAAGGAGCCCATTCAGACGAGGTGGCAGTCAGATAATAGGTATCCCCCACCCTTATAACCGACGGGTCAGCCAAATCACCCTTAATCACCGGGTTGGTAAAAGTATCCGCCGTCTGCGCCCCGGCACTCACAAATGAGACTATTAAACACAACAACCACAATACACGTTTTTTCATACAAATCATAATTTAATACAGCTGGCCTCAACCAACCATTGGTCTTAAATAATTAAACATAAATAGAAATCACACAAAGATACAATATTTCGCCAAACAAAGAAACACCTTATTCATCAAGGGAGAGGGTAGCTATTTTGTGAATCCGAATATATGGTTATATTTGTGAATCAGGATTTATTGAAGTATAAATAAATACAACCCCTATGGATACTAATAATCTGCTGGAAGTAAAGGCAGCACTTCAAATAGGAAGGCCGGCGCACGATGTTTTTGAAGCCATTGCGAACCCCGACCAGATGTCGAACTATTTCATATCAAAAGGTTCGGCACGTATGGAAACGGGGGTAACGGTAACCTGGCGCTTTCCCGAATTCGATTTCGAAGCACCCGTTCGAGTTGGTACCGTAATCCCGGACAAGTACATCTCCTTTTATTGGGACGGCGAAAACAGCACAACCCTGTTCGTACAAATACACCTGGATGAAACACCCGATGCCTCTACCGTAGTACGCATAACGGAAGGTACCATGGAAAACAACGAAGCCGGACTACAATGGCTGGTTGGCAATACCGAAGGGTGGGCCAATTTCCTTGCCTGCCTCAAAGCATGGCTCGAATATGGAATCAATTTACGGAAAGGAGCCTTCGATTTTATGAAACAAGCTTAATCAGCACCTGTGTAACCCGGCGGTTCCGCATCTTCGGGTTATGCAGTACTATTTATTTTAACCGGATATATCAAATAAACAAACGATGGAATTAGGAAAAGACACCTATGTAAATGGTCAGAAAATATACGAGCTGAAAGACAACCAGCTTACTTTCTATTACAAAGACGGCAAGCTTAAAGCCCAGGGACCTTTCGAGAATGGCATGCTGCAGGGTAAATGGACATTTTACCGGGCAACCGGACAACTATGGGAAATAGGCCACTTCAAAAACGATCTCAAAGACGGAAGCTGGATCCGCTACGACCGGAACGACACCATCGAATACAACGAAACCTTCCAAAACGGTAAAATCTGCAAGAAGTAATTCATACAAGAAAAATCGCCTGTAACTATAAGCAAATTATTGGTCTAAGTCCTTCTATTATTAAAGGAAGATTCATAATTTACACCTGCTGCTAAACCTGTAACTTATACATATAACCCGGTCTTGAATGAAGAAGAATGTCACTCCCAAACAATATTTTTCTTCTAATTATTCTTTTTTTCATTCAATATTAGTTATACCTTTACAATTCGTAAGCAACATCTGAACATATCAGCAATTCCCGATCTGTTCAAATTTAGTGATTATGATTATGAAAAAAAGATTTTTGTCAATCCTTACTTTATCAATGAGTTTGATTGCCCTTACAAGTTGTAACCATGATAATGACGATAACTTCCGGGCTTTTATGAGTACTGCCACGATTACCGGCGATTCAATAAACGGATACTACTGTTACTTAGATGTAGGTGGTATAGTGATTTCGCACGATCAGGCGCTGCAAAATCCCGATACACTTCTTTTACAACTCTATTACAACCCCAATATTCCTGAAAACTGGACCAATACAAAAACGGATTATGGATCGGTATCGTGCGATATTTCAAATCTAGCCACTCTTCAAAACTGGAATGACTCTGTAACGATCGTTGTAAAAACAGGAGATAATTCAAAGCTTTTGAGAAAAATCAGCAAAGCCGATTTTGTTAAACCGGGCATTCTTTATACGCACTAATTACTTATAACTACAAATAACAATGTCTATCTGGACATTAAATCATTATGAAATAATTTTAAATATGAAAACAAAGAATTTAATTGGGATACAATTGCTATTCCTTATTTTAGTATGTTTTGTTAGTTGTGACAAAGATGAAGACACAAAAGAATTAACGCCTCAAGCCCTTTACCAAACATCATGGAGTGGCGCAGGATACTGCGAATCGTGGACTTCAAAAAGCAAGGATATAGGTATTCAATTTGTTGACACCCAAAAAGGAATCGTTAATTGGAAAAATTACGATGCCATCAATATTACCTTTTCTATTGAAGGAAAATACATCACATTTAACAGCGATGCATTGTATTTGGGAGGTGCGCCCTGGGTAATTAAAACCTACACAAATGACCACCTTACCCTTGTTCAAAATGAAGCAAGTCCTGATATTAATAAAATTATAACTTTAGATTTGTATAAAATAAAATAACTATCAGCTTTCAAACATAGCAGCCCTTAATCATTTACCCTGATCGGTAAAGATTAAGGGCTGCATTCGTTAGCCGTCAACTACACCAGCAACCTATACAGGTAACTTGTTCCGGCAACCGGGGGTACAATGAGGGATTAATAAACGTGCTCTTTATCGCACTTTTCTTCCACAGTTACCACCTGCATCTTTTCATACTTCAGGTCTTTCAGTGCACCGCGAAGCATCGTTCCGGCACTGAAGGTGATGCGTCCTTTGTTGAACATGCTGGCGTTGAACTCTTCCGGAGTGGCAACTCCTTTCGAACCGTTGGTGATGCGGAAGGTACCAAAGGAGCCGAGGGAAATAGAGTACCCTTCAGTCAGCTTGCTACACATCTCATAGATCAGACCTTCAAGCACCAACTTGATGTCGCCACGGCTGGCAGTGCTTCGCGAGGCGATGGCATCGCACAACTTCTCCAGGTCCAATCGGCTGGAAACACGGGTTAAACCATAATACAATTTGCGATCGGCAGGAGCACCTTTGGTCATATCTTTACGGTGCACAAGTGAAATTTTTAGTGACATACGCTTTTAATTTTTAAGGGTTAATGAAATCTTTTCGTTACGTAACAATGCAAAGATACATCCACCCTCCTACCTGTTTGCGCAAAACAGACACCTATGTGCAGTTAGTGCAGTTTATGGGAGAATATGTCCGAAATATGCTAAAAAGATGCTTTTATTTCCTAAATATCAGCACTATAATTTGCCAATATAAATAATTATACGTATATTTGTTTATATTAATTTCTTTATTTCTAATAAATGAAAAACACAGAAGAAACGCCAGTTAAGAGTTACTCTTTGT
>WARQ01001317.1_pt1 | contig 30806 bp, 25 predicted proteins | sample 4769161 | NCBI WGS metagenome assembly WARQ01 (sample SAMN08893024, study PRJNA449175) | gut metagenome | isolation source: rumen sample fed with dry roughage | host: buffalo | place: India: Nagpur | collected 2016 | reverse complement strand
TTGCGTATTCTGGAAGCCGTTCGCTTATTGGGACTTACCCAAAAGACGCGTATCTACCAGGCCTCTACTTCCGAATTATATGGTCTGGTGCAGGAAATTCCACAAAAGGAGACTACCCCGTTTTATCCCCGCTCGCCCTATGCGGTGGCTAAGATGTATGCCTACTGGATTACGGTTAACTACCGCGAGGCTTACAATATGCACGCCAGCAACGGTATTCTGTTCAACCACGAGTCGCCATTGCGCGGTGAGACCTTCGTTACACGCAAGATTACACGTGCGGTGAGCAAGATTGCGCTGGATATGCAGCACGAGTTGTACCTGGGTAACCTTTCGTCGCAACGTGACTGGGGTCATGCCAAGGATTATGTGCGTGCCATGCATCTGATCCTGCAGCAGGACAAGCCTTCGGATTATGTGATTGCCACCGGAGTAACCACCACCGTACGCGATTTTGTACGCATGGCTTTTGCCGAGGTAGGTATCACTGTTGCATTCAGCGGCGAAGGAGTAGACGAGGTAGGTGTTGTTACGGCAATCGATCAGGCTCGTTTTGTGGAAAGTGTGGGCGAATCGTACCTTGCCAAGGCATTGGAGTTGATGGACAAGACGGTGGTAAAGGTAGACCCGGCCTATTTCCGTCCCACAGAAGTGGAGCTGCTTATCGGCGATCCTACCAGATCGAAGACCGTATTGGGCTGGGAGCCTAAATACGACCTCAAAGGGTTGGTGGAAGATATGATGCGTAGCGATGTGAAGGGCATGAAGAAGGATTCATATCTGAAAGAGGGCGGTTACCGTACCTTAAATTACTTTGAGTAATGCTCTTTACAAGAATGATTATTTAGTTTTAACAGAACAGTATCTTATTTGTTGATCCAATGAAGTCAAATACAAATCACGTTATTATAATGGCCGGGGGGGATTGGCAGCCGGTTCTGGCCTATGAGTACGCCTGAAAGGCCCAAACAGTTTATCGATGTATTGGGGTGTGGACGTACCTTGATACAGCTCACTGCCGATCGCTTTAAAGGGGTTTGTCCGCCGGAGCATATCTGGGTGGTTACTTCCAAGAGTTTTGCCTCGCTGGTACGCGAGCAGCTGCCGGAGATTCCGAAGGAGAATATTCTGCTGGAGCCTTGTATGCGTAATACGGCGCCGTGTATTGCCTATGTGGCCTGGAAGATTGCCATGCGTTATCCTAAAGCGAATCTGGTGGTTACGCCGGCCGACCATGTGGTGATGGATACGGCGGAGTTCCGGCGGGTGATTACTTCGGCCCTGTCGTTTACAAAGGATAGCAGTGCGATTCTTACCCTGGGCATGAAGCCAAGCCGACCGGAAACCGGTTACGGGTATATTGAGGCGGATATTCTGTCTGCTTCGCCAAAGAATAAGGAGGTTTACAGGGTAAGCGCTTTCCGCGAAAAGCCTACGCCGGAGCTTGCCGCCGAGTATATTGCGCAGCCTAATTATTATTGGAATGCGGGTATTTTTGTATGGAACGTGCAGACGGTTATCCGTGCAATGCGGTTGCACCAACCGGATATTGCCGAAATTATGGAAGATGCTTCGCTCTCCTTTTATTCGTTCATCGAACAGATGGTTATAAACGAGTTGTTTCCCAAGTGCAAGAGTATATCGGTGGACTATGCCATAATGGAGAAAGCGAAAGATATGTATGTGTTTCCGGCAGATTTCGGGTGGAGCGATCTGGGTACTTGGGGTTCGTTACACGAACGTACCGAAAAGGATGCGTCCAACAATGCTGCCATCGGACCAAACATCCATCTTATTGAAAGCACCAACTGCATGGTGCATACCCCCGAAAACAAGAAGGTAGTAATTCAGGGCCTCGATGGCTACATCATCGCCGAAAAAGACAATACCCTGTTAATATGCAAACTCACCGAAGAACAACGCATCAAGGAGTTTTCGCAAATGGCAGCCCGTTAAGATTATATCCCATATAAACAACCAAACGAACTAATAAATAAAGTGTTATAGAACATGTAAGATTAGTTTGGTAGTCTGGAAAAGGGGCGTATATTTGCAGTACGATATAAGACACGGTACTACAGTACCTTTCTCTTATATTCTAAGTTAAGGTTTTGGTTAAAGAAGAGATATCCGGTTCGTGAGAGTCGGATATTTTGCTTTTAAGATGTCTATCAACTTTTTATATTTGTGTGATTAATATAGGATTGATTCCCTTGATAAATGAAAAAAATAATTTAAAACCGCTCTGATACTTTAAAAATGAATATACTTATAACGGGGGTTCACGGATTTGTGGGCTCCAATCTGGTGAAGGCACTGTGTGCCAAACATACTGTTTACGGAGTCGATATTGTGACGCAACACAAACTGGGACTGGCAAAAACGTTTAGTTGGGCTGATTTGAATGAGAATCGGATTCCAGCCATGGATGTGATTATCCACCTGGCTGCAGTTACGCCTGATGTGGCGGTTCGCTGTATCCGGAAGCCCGACTTTACCGTAAATCTTACGCTTACCCAACGGGTGTTCGATTACTTTCTGGCTTCAGAATCAAAAAAGTTTATCTTTTTCAGTTCGGTAAAGGCTGTTGCCAATTCGGTGGGCGACGAGGTGCTGGACGAGGAGGCGATTCCCTGGCCGGTGGAGGCCTTTGGAGAAACCAAGCTGAAGGAAGAAAGGTACATTATGGGAAAGTTTAATATGGATGACGAGTCGTGGAAGCGGGTGTATATTTTACGACCCTGTTTGATTCACGGTCCGGGTAACAAGGGGTATCTTTATTTACTGTATAACATGGTTAACAAGGGGATTCCCTGGCCGTTGGGGGCGTTCGGGAACGAACGGTCGTTTACAAGCATGGACAATCTTTCGTTTATTATTGAGGGATTGGTGTCTGGCCACGTGGCTTCGGGTATTTATCATATTGGCGACGACCAGACCATTTCTACCAACCAGTTGATTGAGGTTATTTGCGAATCGCAGGAGCGAAAAGCCCGGATATGGCGCTTACCTAAATATTTTATACGTAGTGTAGTGGTGCTGGGGGATCTTTTCTGCCTGCCTCTGAACAGGGTTCGCTTTAAAAAGCTGACGGATACCTATGTGGTGAACAACTCGAAGATAAAAAAGGCTTTAGGCATAGAATCCCTTCCTGTTAATGCCAGAAAGGGATTACTGGATACCTTTAATAGCTTTAAAGAGCTAATAAATCAATAAGCGTGTTTATACTTTCGCAGCTAAGATTTCAATCTCAATTTTAATTTCGGGTAATCCAAGTGCTTTCACATAAGCAATTGTCATTGAGGGATAGGTATTGCCAAAGAATTTGTTCCACATGGGGTCAAATACATTTTCCCAGTCAATCTCTTCTGTAGCCCATATATTTACTTTGATTACATCATCTGCAGTAAGTGATTGGCTATTGAGCACTTTATCAAGATTGATAAATGTATTTTCAATTTGTTTAGTGTAACTATCTGGCAAATTTCCTGATTCATCTGCTCCAATCTGCCCCGAAAAGGTATATAATTGGGCATTTCTGGGAACGATCGTTACATGCGAGTAATTTCCTACAGCTTTTACATCTCTTGGATTTGTACGTACGGGTTTGTTGTTCATAGCTAATTTATTCAGTTAAATAATAAAAGTTTAAAGGTACGATTATATTCTGGTTTTCCAAAAAGTCCATAGGTTTTTGACTTTCAGCAGGTTCGACAGAGATTATTCCATACAACATATCTCCCATTTAATCAAGTAATCGAACTAATAAATAAACTGTTATAGAACATGTAAAATTAGTTTGGCAGTCTGGAAAAGGGGCGTATATTTGCAGTACGATATAAGACACGGTACTACAGTACCTTTCTCTTATGTTAGTTAAGGTTTTGGTTAAATAAGAGATATCCGGTTCGTGAGAGTCGGATATTTTGCTTTTATAGCCTATCGGTCTTCATTTTTAACATTTTAATTTAATATTTTCACATTTCAATCCTCTTTGTTTGATAATTTGATTATATTTGTCGGCGATTTCCATATCCAGTTGCCATTTTTTTAGTTTCCAGTGAACCATGCTCGATATTTCAAATTCTAATTCCGTGCCGACCAATGAGCCAGAGGAGAACCTGGTTCATCTGATTGTTCGTTACCTGCAGGTGTTACTTATACACAAGTGGGTTTTTTTATGCGGTTTTGTATTGGTGTTTATGGCGGTGGTGGTGTTTGCTGTGAAACAGCCCAAGTTGTACAAGTCTGATTACGAGGTGTTCTACAACGAAACGGTGCACGAGTATATGTCTGAAAAGAATGTGCCGGTGGTGAAGTCGGATTTCGACAAGAATTTCTGGCTCAGCAACATGCAGAGTACGGAGATTGCCCGGCTTACCTTGCAGCGTACGGGGCTGCCGCTTACGGCCGACCAGCTGAAAGGGGCTATCAAAGTGGATATTCTGGATAAAAAGAGGGAGGACCGGGTGCCGATCTTCAAAGTGGGGATCACAAGTGCCCACCCGGCGGAGATTCCGCTGATTATGTCTGCCTACATGGAGTCGCTCAATGAGTTGCTGCTGAAGCATCAGCAGAGTAATTCGCAGCGGCTGATCGATTTTCTTACCAAACAGATTGCCGATAATAACGAGAAATTGAATGTGCTTGACAAGCAGGTGTTGTCTATGGCGGCTACCCGTACAGGGGGGATGCTGGATGTGGACAGGTTGCAGGCGAACCTGGAGTCGTTCCGCATGGATCTGATGAAGGCGCAGATTGCATTGAGTACCCTCAAGGCGTCGCGCCAGCGTACGGAGAGTGCCCTGAAGAATCTGGACGGCACGATTGTGAACGAGTCGGCTTTTACAGAGCCGGTAAAGGTGCAGCTGATGAACCTGGAGGTGGATCTGGCACGGGCGCTGACCAAAAACCGGGAGGATCATCCGTCGGTGAAGGCGATACGTAGTAATATAAAACAGCTCAACGTGATGTTGCGGGATAGTCTGGAGAACCGGATGCAGATAAAGAGCCTGATGGAGAATCCGCTGAAGACGCAGCTGATGAGCAAGTTGATGGAGCTGCAGATTGCGGAGGTGAGTGAAGAGACGCACGTGGCTTCGCTGGAAAGGGTGATTGGGGATCTGGAGCATCAGACGTTGCCGGACTCGGCCGACGAGAATCAGCAGCAGGTGTTGCGCAACCGCGAGATGGTGTTTATGACGATCAAGCAGCTGAACCTGAATTTGATTGAGGCGCAGAGTGCTTCGTCGGGCAGTTTGAGCCGTTTTGTGATGGTGGATGAGCCGGATGTGCCCGCCGTGCCTGCCAACAAGGGGATTGCCTTTTTTATTGCCGTGGGGTTGATGGCGGGGCTGGCCGTGGCCGCAGGGTTGGTCTTCTTGTATGATATGCTGGATAACCGGCTGATGGTGACGGGGGATTTTGAGTGTTTCTATACGTGGCCTGTGCTGGGGTCGTTCGGGCACCGCAAACCGGATGCCTTTGGCGACCGGGGACTGAAGGAGCCGGCTGCCGGTGGGTATGCGGGCTGGAGCGACCTGAGCAGTGTGGTTGTGAACCTGAGGCAGGCCATAAAATATAAGGATAAAAGGGTGTTGGCCGTATGCAGTTCGGTACGGCAGGAGGGCAAGTCGCTGGTAAGCCTGGAGCTGGCACGGGCGATGGCCCATAAGAAGTTGCGGGTACTGCTGGTGGATATGGACTTTTTTGCGCCTAAGCTGAGCGGGATGCTGCAGCGTACGGACAGCCGGGGACTGAGTGATTTGATTGCCGGAGGTTGTAATCTGGAGGGGGTGCTGCAGGAAACGCGGGTGCCTTCGCTTTGGTTTACCGCGGCGGGTACCGTAAAGGAGCGCAGGGATTTGTTGTATGATGATCCGGCGCTGACTGCCTTCCTGCAGGAGGTGCGCCAACGGTTCGACGTGGTGATTGTGGACACGCCGGCGGCGTTGTTCGTGCCCGAGGTGGTGGGTGTTATGGAGCAAATGGACGGGATTATCGTGATGGTGCGCCTGGAGGTTACCTCGCGGGTGGCGCTGGATAAGCTGAAGGGGTTGCTGCAGTCGCACAACCTGCCGGTGCTGGGGGCCATCATCAACGGGGTGAAAGAGAATGTGCTGAACAAATATACGGGGTATCATGCCGAAAGGTACCGCTATTATCCCGATGGGGAGGCGGACGGGGCTGCCGGGGCGTTGGTACCGGAGATGCAGCCGGTGCGTGTGCCGCTTCTCCGGAAATTCCGTCTCCGGAAGTGGATGTATTTCTTCCTTGCCTTCCAGGCGTTGGCCATTGCCGGCTGGCTGGGCTATGTTACGGCGGGTAAAAGGTTTACCGCCAAGCAGACGGCGGTGGTTCCGACAGTGGTTCCGGAGGTTCGGGTGCCGGCACCTGCTTTGGTGGCGGATACGGCTTTGGTTGTAGATAGTGCTTCGGTTGCCGGTACTTTGGATGCCGATAGTGTTGCGGATGCGAATACGGATGCCCCCCAATGGCTGGATACAGTGGTGGTGGAAGCGGGAACCCGACTTACCTTGCTGTCTCTTTCGTACTATGGGGATAAGGTGTTCTGGGTGTATGTATATATAGCCAACCGGGATGTGATTAAGGATCCCAACCGGGTACCTGCGGGTGCTTCGCTGCGGATTCCGATGCCGGACCGGTACCGGATTGATGCGGCCGATAAGGAGTCGGTCGCCCGTGCGGCCAAGCTTCAGCGGGAGATTCTGGCGGGTAACTTCGAGGGGGTGGATGCGTTGGATAAATTGGCTGTTAACGGATGAAGGGGATGCCTGCTAACAACTGGGTTTCTCCCAAGGTGTTCCGCCGTAGGAAGATTGCCTTTTGGGTGGTGCTGGGTCTGCTGGTGCTAGCGGGGCTGGTGTACTGGGTGGTGCTGCCTTTGCTGGCGGACAACCGTGAGCGGGTGGCGATCCGGGTGGCGGTATGCGGTGCGGTGAATCGTCCGGCGGTGTATTCCATGGAGCAGGGTTCCGACCTGGGGATGCTGATCCGCAGAGCGGGGGGACTTAAACCCGGTGCGGATTTCTTTAGGGTGGATGCGGAACGTACGGTGCTCAATGATTCGGTGTATATAATTCCCTTTCGGGGCAATGGCGGTGCCGCAGTACGATTGCCGGTGGTGCCTGAGGGGTTGATGAATAAGGAAGTGGCCTTGGCGGGCGACTCGCTCTTCCTTGGGAAGGATGGCCGGGTGCTGCAGCATGTTTCCATTTTATATGTGGGACTTCCGGCTGTGTATGTGTTGATAACTTTCTATCCGGAGCTCAACCGGATTCAGTGTACCCATATTCCCTTCAGTACCCGTTTCCTTGCAGAGGATTACCGGCTGATGGATCTGTTCTTCACCCTGGACATCCGTCCTACGCTCCGTGTCGTAGAGGCTTCCCTCAATCTGAAGATAGATTATTATCTGATACAGGACCGGTCCGGATTTATCAGTCTGATTGACCGGCTGGGGGGTGTTGACTGTAACCTGGATGGTACCTATGCCCAGGGGGTTGGGGTGAAGCCGGGAAAAGGCAGGTTGGATGGCTTCGGGGCCTGGGAGTTTATACGGTTTCTGGACAGGCAGGATGCCAGGGGGTTGGATGTACGCGGACTGGAAGTGGCTTACGATGCCAGACGGCACCGCCAGCAGGGTATGTTGCGTGCCATGCGCAGTGCTTTCGGCCAACTGGATACGGAGGATCAGCTGAAGTTGATCGCCCGTATCGGGGAGCTCTTCCAGACTAACATGGACCGGAAGTTTGTGTTGTCGCTGTACCGGAATATGCTTGTCGTGCCCGAATTTTCTTTCGGTACGTTGCCGGGGTATTACAGTGCGGAGGGTGACCGGTTGTTCTTTTATCCGGATATCCCGGGGTACCGGTCGCTGCTTAAACGGGAGATCCGCTCGTATCTGGTGGCTCCCGCAAACAGGAAGCAACGGGTGTATTAGGTTTGATTGGAGTCTAATAAAATAAATGTGCTGTATGAATGTGAGGTGTGTTGCGGGTTTGGTGCTTTGGTGTCTGTTCTGGGTTGTTAATTCGGCAACAGGGCAGAACGGGAGTTATGAGATTAACCGGGGGGATGTGCTGGATATCATTGTGATGGAGCATCCGGAGTTTTCGTTAAGCGGTATTACGGTGCTGCCCGACGGGTATATCCAGTATCCGGGTATCGGTGGTATAAAGGCGGCGGGGATGAGCAGCGAAGCGCTTACCGCATCGGTGGAAAAGAGCGTGGAGAAGTATGTGGTGAATCCGGTGGTGTCTATCTACATCCGTAAGATTCAGAACCAGATGCTGAATGTGTTGGGGTATGTAAACAAGCCGGGACAGTTTCAGGTTTTCGAGGGGGTGGACCTGCTTTCGGCCCTGAGCATGGCGGGTGGCATCAAGAATATAAAGAAGGGGAAACAGATTGTGATTGTACGTGCGGATCAGTCCATGGAGGAGATCCGGCTGAAAGATTACATGAACCCGAAGCACCGGGTACAGAAACTGCCGGTGCTATACGCTGGTGATACCGTTTACGTAAAGGAACCTGCGGACATCAACTGGTCTAAGTTTTCCTTCTTCTCAACCATGCTGATGGCCATTGCTACGATACTGAATATTATGCAATAATGAAATCAGAATATCGTCACGAATGTATACCTATTGAGGATAATTAGGTTGAATTACATTAAAATATGTTATAGAACATATAAAATATGTTTGGTGGTTTAGAAAAGAGCCTTACATTTGCAATACGATATAAGACACGGTACTACGGTGCCTTTCTCTTATATTTAAGTTAAGGTTTTGGTTAAAAAAAAGGTATCCGGTTCGTGAGAATCGGATATTTTGCTTTATAGCCCCTCCTGGTTTTGCGCCCTGCCTAGTAATCATATTTGATTACTTTATTATGCATATAATTTTTTAGTTGAAAGAATTGTCCTAACTTTGCCCCGTGAATCTATTTAATTCTGTAAATTGTAATTGCTGGTTTTCCCTTTTTACGAAAGACTTAATGAAAAGAATTGTTCAAGAAAGACTTAATAATCTGGCCCAACTCAAATACCTGAGCCGTTGGATTGTATTTGGTGCCGATCTGGCAACGTCCGTTACTGTATCCCTTTTTACCATCATCCTGCTTCAGTATGCCATCGGAATTCATGTAGATTTAGGTGTATTTGTACGCATGGCATTCTTCTCCGGCGTAGCAAGCGTCGCAGCTTTTCTGGTTTTCCGTCCCTACCGGGGGGTGGTTCGCCATTCTACGCTGCAGGAGTTGTGGCGTCTGGGGTCGGCTTCCTTCGTTAAGTCGGTTTTGCTCATCACCCTGATCTACTTTTTCGGAGCTCCCAAACCCATCAAATTCTGGATTCTCTGCTTCTTTATCGATTCGCTGGCTACCGGTGGCTTGATGCTGTCGCTGCGGGTGATCCTGATAAACTTGTATAATTTCATTCTTTCCACCAACAATAAGCAGCAACGGAATTTGCTTATTTATGGTACCACCCCTCAAAGTATATCGTCTGTATACCTGAACACCCAGGCCTACCTTAACATGTATAAGGCAATGGGATACATCATTTATGGTTCGAAAGGGAAACAGATGAGCATCGGCGGACTGCCGGTTTATTATGTGGAAGATAAGACCGGGCTTGCCAGCCTGATTAAAAGAAATAATCTGGACGGGATTTTGTTTACCAATCCCAAAGAGGCCAAAGAGGAACAGAACCGTTTGATCCGTCACTGCGAGAAGCTGAACCTGCGTACGTTGGTGATGCCTCCCATGGAGGATTTGGTGGATGGCGGCGTTAAACGGTCCATCCGTCCGGTTCGTATCGAGGACTTACTGGGCCGCGACGAGATTAAGATCAACCTGCAGGAGATTGCCGATAGTCTGGAGGGCAAAGTGGTGCTGGTGTCTGGTGCTGCGGGCTCCATCGGGAGCGAGATCTGCCGGCAGCTGGCACGGTTCCGCATCCGCAAGCTGGTGTTGTTTGATTCGGCGGAGACGCCCATGCATAACCTGCGACTGGAACTGGAAGAGAAGTTTCCCGAACTGAAGTTCAGGCCTGTGATTGGGGATGTACGCAGCGAGTCGCGCATTGATGCGGTGTTCGACCGGTTTAAACCCCAGGTGGTATTCCATGCGGCAGCCTACAAACATGTGCCGTTGATGGAGAGCAATCCCTGCGAGGCCATACGGGTGAATGTGCGGGGTACCCGCAACATGGCCGACCATGCCGTGAAGTACGGGGTGGAACGGTTTGTGATGGTATCGACAGACAAGGCCGTGAATCCCACCAATGTAATGGGTTGCAGCAAACGTCTGGCAGAAATATACGTTCAGAGTCTGGCAACCGCCCTTAAGAACGGAAGCAAGCAGGGATCCACTAAATTTATAACCACCCGTTTCGGAAACGTACTGGGCAGCAACGGATCGGTGATACCCCGTTTCCGCGAACAGATTGCCAACGGAGGACCGGTTACGGTGACGCATCCGGACATCATCCGCTACTTTATGACCATCCCCGAAGCCTGCCGTTTGGTACTGGAGGCCGGAACCATGGGTAAAGGTGGCGAAATCTTCATATTCGAGATGGGCGAACCAGTAAAGATTGCAAACCTGGCACGACGTATGATCGAATTGGCCGGATTCGAACCAGATAAAGACATCCGCATCGAATATACCGGTCTGCGTCCGGGCGAAAAGCTCTACGAAGAGCTGCTCAGCGACGAAGAGAATACCTTGCCTACCCCGCACGAAAAGATCCGTGTAGCCAAAGTAAGGGAATACGACTACAGAGAAGTAGAGCCCCGCATCGATTTCCTTACCGAAAACGCACGCTCCGGAAAGGTGCTGGATACGGTACGCATCATGAAACAGATTGTACCCGAATTTATCAGTCAGAATTCCGTTTACGAAAAATTCGACATCAAGGAAAACTCCGAGGAAAAAAAGAATGTAAAGAAGCTGATTATCTGATTCTGAGATAAAATAAGATCCACATACAGGAAAGGTTGCCCAAACAAGGCAACCTTTCCTGTTTTATACCTGTAAAGCCATAACCACCTGCAATGATAGTCAGTTGCCTGTTGCAACACAATATGAGACGATACTGATCAAGCCATGGCAACTTATGGGTAAAGGCCCGTATATAAGAGAGTTATATAATTATCGAATCGTTAAAATCAAAGCATAATGTCAGCAATTTGCAATAAATTGGCATGATTCGCTCTGATAATTAAAAAAAATAGTTTGAATATTTGTCACAAAGGAATATTACTTCTAACTGATTTCAGATAAATCTCCAGCGAACACTACTTTTCTTATTCCTTTAGAATATCTCATGTATGTTCTTTAACCTGAAAAGCAGGAAAGAATCATACAGAGATATTTCATTTTTATGCTACCTATATTATATTTTGATCGGTCTCAGACAAAATGAATTAAACTTTTTATCAGTGTAATAAGAAGTCTTCCCATCCAGCGGCGTGTAAAAAGACCGTAGTTTCTGATGGAGTCCATTGGGTGTATCGTTGAACTTCTTCTTACAATAATTTGTAAAATGAGAAGGCGATGCAAAACCAAACTTTTCAGATATTGCATTCATCTCCGCATCGTGAAATGATAAGCTCTGAAGGATCTGTCCATCCCTTTTGTCGGCTATCCACTTGCCGGGAGAAATCCCGAATTCCTCGGTGAAACGTCTGGAAAAGTTTCGCACAGACATATTACACTTTTCTGCAAGCTCAATAACATTTATCAAAGGATGAAAGTTAGACAACACCTGATGTCTGAACATCCTGTTGCTGGTACGGAGCGGAGCCAGAAACGAGGTGTAGGATTCTTCAAGATAGAAGATGGCCATCAAACGAAAAAACTCCTCTATTTTAAGATCATGCAGATGCTGACAATAGATATCAGCCCTTATATAATCGTCGACCGAGAAAAGGAACCGGTGCATCTCTTCGATAATCCGGGTTTGAGTGAATGCCCTCTCTACAATCTCGTTCTTGCATTTTTGAAGCATATATTCCAACACCAGACTTTCCAGATTCTTAAATTTAAGGATCAGCAGTTCGGCCCTGTTCAGACTGGTTATGCGTATGGAGGCATCTCCCGATGTACAGAGTGACATCGTTCCGGCGGATAATTGCATCCGGTTCTCACTATCGGAAATGATAAGATCGCCATCCATTGCGAACAGGAACAGATTACAATCCTCTTTATGAAATTCAATGGATTCGTTTTCAGTCAGCTTCTGCTTTCTAAAACCGTTTTTCTCCTTTGCGGTGTAATAAATACAGGACTTATGGTCCTTGAAACTGAGGGTTTTTACATCATCCATAAATAAATTACATATAAGCCATGGACTAGGTAATCGGATCCATGGATGTTTACGACTAAATAATTGGCACAAACATTGGCTAATGTTTACATAATCAAACACTTATTAGTTTTTGACGTATAGCAATTAATCAAATCCCTTATTGTGTTTGCATTTAAACCAAAAAGAAGCAGGATTTATTAACCGTGCAAATATTTCAATTAAAATTACAAAGAACAAAGAAGATTTATGCCAACTATTTATACATCCATGCCTTAACATTCAGTAAGAGAAATCCGAATCATCAGTTATATACATACAATGTTTTCTTACATTGGCAGTACTTCTTATCGATTGCAACCCGTGCCTCATTCTCAAAATCGGAGATAAGGCGATCGGCTTCTTTCAGAAACTGAGGTAAATCCGAAGGCAAACTATATAAATAATTGATATCAACCGACTCTAAAGGAGTCAATTCATAGGGCCACAAAGCGTTGATATTTGTAACGATCTCCTGCATTTCCTTCAAAAGATTAAACTTCTCCAGCACCACATCTTCAAGTAATAACGAAGCCGGACGGGAAGATAAGAACTTATCAGAAATATACAAAACCAACAGAGCACTTAGAATAAGCAGTATGCCAGGGATAGAGAAAGCCTCATCCTGAATATAAAGCATGAATGAAATAAAAGCACCGATAAAAATCAGCAACAGGGCAAAAGCAACACCCCAATTCGTTTTGCGCAGAGAAGATTTTTCCTCATTCAATGCATTTCGAAGCTCCGACAAACGAGATCTGCAACGCAACACCCCGCTCTCCAATAATCTGACCGAACTCATCTGAATCAATGTAAATTCGTCATTCGGCAAATCAAAATTCTCCCAATATCGTTTTCTGTTCATACCTAACTAGTGTTCTAATAAAATAGTGTTCCGGAAGCCTTTACCACCTTTAAATAAGGTAGTTAATATGGCAGCAATATAGTAAAAAAAATGATATAACTTCATTATTTTCAATTTTTTATTACAAGCGGATGCACAAAATCAGCACCCAATTATTCTACCTTTCTGCAAAAAAAGAATCAGGGAATAGTTTCCCTGATTCTTCTCGCATCGCCACTACCTCTTTCTCAAAACTGACGGTTCGAAAGATAAACGATCATTGCAGCACGCATCATCACAATCATTTAATTAAAACCCGTTGGGTTTTATTAATCGATTTTGTCTCACTCAATATCTTTACTATATAAACACCCTTACTTAACAGCGACCCATCCACAGCACCTTCGCTATTTGCGGTAACCGGTTTCTTTGCAACGAACCTGCCAAGTACATCATAGATAGCTACATCACAGTCTTCCGACGATAGATTGCGGATTATCATACGGTTGTTCTCAACATGGATGCTGATCGCCTCAGCCTCCCATTTATCTTCAATCAACGACGTAGTAGTATCTACAATCTTGAACCTTGAGGCCGTTTCCGCACTCACACCCGGAATAACATACTCCGCGTTGTTGACAAGCGGATAGGTGTGTCCGGTATACAAATCCTTTAACTGAAGATTCCGGCTTTCCACCTCCGGAGCCACCGAAAGACTGATGGAATAACCTTCGTTGGGGGAAGCACCCACACCGAAAGCTGTACCTATCAGGTTGTTCACAGTGGCAATCTGGTATTTAGCATCATTATAATCTTCAACATATACCTGTACCCGTTCCTCTTCCAGCAATTTATATCCGTCCCACCCCGTATCAAAACCGGCGGTAGCCTCCTCGTTCTCGAACAACCAGACACGGTCGGCCGACACATCACCAATCACATCCATCACCACATAGGGAAGCTGCATCCGCGCACTTCTAAGCGAAGAACGCCAGGCAGTCTGGTTCACCAATTCATTCTTAACAAGCTCGGAGTATTTCAACTTTACAGATCCTGAAACGGCTGCATTCACCATAAAGGTATGCATGGAGAGAATCCGGTCCGGCAGATTATTCTGTCCGGCAAGGTTGATGGGAACCGCCTGGTACTGACCTCCGCTCACACCTGAGACTGTAGAACCGTTCAGTTTACGCCAGTCATCTCTCGAACCGGTATTAAACAGATAGACCGTTTCGTCCGCCAGCAGACCGGCACCAAACACAATGGCACTTTTAGAAATAGGGATGGCTGCCGTATATGAATTGGCAATCAGGTTCATACCCGGATAATTCACAGTCAGCGAATTGATAACCGCCACATCGGCATCACCTACGTTCAGCTTGCCGCTGAAACTATAAATACGAGTTGGCACGGCATTGGTGCTATTTGTAATTTCGTACCCTTTAAAAGCCTTCAATTCGGTATCCGGAGTATAAGGCGCCGGTCTCCATTTATTCCCATTGTAAGGCTCAACCCACTGGTTGACCGTCTCCACCCCGGTAGATGGAAAGGCCGAACCGGATACCGGAATACCAAAATATTGCCATTGCTTCTTATAAAAACCACAGGTAGCACACTCGTAGGCTTTATTATAAAACTCCACAGTAGCATTGACGGCTGTATTGGTAAGGGGATTTTTAAAAAGCAACGTACCGGTAGGACTATCCGTGGCAGTCTTAACGATAATCGTCCCCTTGGCAGCATTGGCATCCTGTACAGAACCGTTCACAACTAGCTGATTACCCGTGGTTACCACCATATTCATATCCGAATTATTGATCAGATTCCCTATCACACGGTCCGTATCCAGGTACAAATCCCGAACAGCAGCCCCTGTACCGTTGCCCGCACCCGAAGCACCGTTGTTTGCAACCGTTGCAAACTCAATATCCTCGCCCGAAGCAGGCACATAATTCGCCGTCCAGTTTGCACTCTTCGCCCAATCCGTATCCACAGTACCCTGCCAGTAATTCAGCCACTTCAGCTCCACCGAGCTGCTATTATTCGAAGCATCCGTATCATCCGCGCAACTCAGGGTAGCCGTGTTTACCCACGGACCCTTTCCCGTAGGAGTCACATTTATCACAATAGGGTTGTAGGCATACATGGGAGCCAATGCATCCGAGCGCTTAAAAGTGTACGTATTGCCCAAGTTAGTGACAGTCCACCCCGTGGCTGTATAACCCGACACCGTAAGTCCGGCGGGAATTACATCTGTAACCGTAACCTGACGGTTGGCCGCTTTGGTATTTGCACTTACGTTACTTACCGTTATGGTATAGGTATTTCCACTCAAACGGGCAATACCGTTATTGTTCACTCCTTTCTCGATCTTCAGGTCAGTAAGCGGACTCAGAATTGTAGTGCTTACAGACGCAAAGTTGTTGGTAAGGTCGGCATCGGTTATACCCGTAGCCGAAGGATCCACCGCCGCCGAATTTTTCAAAATCCCACCCTGAGGAATCTTCTTCACCTGACCCACGATTGTAAAACTTGCCGAGCTATTGGCAGCCAGCGACATTGTAGTCGAAAATGGGTTGCTGAATCCCGTTGTTTTGGCTACCCCGCTGGTGTATCCCACAGCCGTATTGGCGGTATTCCCCTTATTATTAAATGTAATGCTTGAAATCTGAAAATCAGAAAGGCTCACTACATTTCCGTTTCCATCCCTTATGGTATCATTCAGTACCAATCCATTTAATTTGGAAGCAGTTTCATTATAGACATTCACCGTATAGGTAAGGACGTCATCCTTATAAGCATTCGTTTTATCCACCTCCTTCGCTATACGCACACCTCCGGGTGTTGTAATCAATATATTCCTGATCTCATGGAAGTTGAATCCTCCTCCTGTAGAAGCGGCAAAGCCCAGCTTCAGCATCGAAGGAATCGGATCCGTAGTTTCGTAAGAAATATGCTGAACATCCGTACCACCCACAGTGGTTGTCCACGACACCCTTATCCTATATTTGGGAACCGCCACCGTACCGATAGGCTCGATATAAATTTTCACTTTCCTGTAAAACTGGCTGTCGGTGGGCCTTGTGGAAGTCACCGTATTATAGTCGATAGAATTCGTATTGTTTGAACTGCTCGTCTGAAGCTGTACATGTGTCAGATAGCGGTAAGGCTGTGCATGGTTCTTCGGTCCACGCAATACAATGGAATTGGGAGCCAAAGAAGCCGTCCCTCCGTTTTTCCCTTCGCTATTCATGGCGAAATTACCGTACTCATCCAGACCAACCCCGATGTAAGCCCCTTCCAAACCGGCCACATTCGTTTGATTGGCATATCCCAGTGAGCCCCCGAATGCACCAATGGAAAAGGTCTTGGTGGCATCAAACAAAAAGAGACTGATCCCGTCGGCTCCGCTATAGCTGTTATCGGCTGTGCTTCTCCATGTTTTATACTCAAATTCCACATACACACCGATAGAAGAGGGAAAGGGCGTATCGATATAAGCAAATCCCCGTACGTTGGTAGCATCGGTTGTAAGCCTCAGCCACCCGTTGTTAACCGGGTCGTATACACCCGAAGTAAGAACAGACGAAGGATTACCTCCGAGGATGATATTACTCCCCACAGTGCTCCCCTTAAAATTCTCTGTAATGGTAAACTGAGCATTGACCTGCGAGGGAAATAGAGATTCAAATATAGTTATCAACAGTATGCTTAAAAGCAAACGACTGTACAGACGATTCATATTTCTGAAGTTTTGAAAATACAATAAACTTAAATTGCCACATCATAAATATACCAATGGTTGCGTTCAACCTTGGCTGGAAGCTTTAACGTATAGCTTTCGTCACCAAACTCGGGCGGCGGCAGCGGACCCGAACCCATGTAAGGCAGGCTTATCTCTATGGCACTTCCCTGGGCATCCCGTTCGTTCAGGTAGGTTGTCAGGGTAAGACCGGTAATCTTTCCCCCTACAAGGGTGTACGAGGTAACCGTACCGGTGGCTGTCCAGGCATTCCAGGTGGAAGAACTTACCAGATTATCTGTTTTGACCGACGGTTTTATCACATACATATTCTTATCAAAACTGATGAATTTATACTGATACCGGGCAACACCATCTACCAGAGGCGCGCTTTGATGACTGGCTGAAAGCGCTATATTAAGCTGCACCTTGGCAACGGCACGCACCAACGGAATACCATTGAGCTGGTAGTTCGAACTAAAATCGTGGGACTTGCCGCCCGACATCAGGATGGGAGTCTTCAACACCGCAGACCACGGCGTATTGCTCGTCTGCATAACCGCCTGCAGCTGGGCCAGCGTACTAACCCCATCAAGGGCAGTCTTCAAATCCGCACAATTGGCCACCACATACACCTCTCTGCTCCCCGCCTCGGTACTGGAAATATCGAGCTCAAGTTTCCGGTCGGCGCTACTCCACGACCCTCCGGTGAATGTAGACGACTGCACATAATACTTCTTCAGCGTCTGCGAACCGGAAGTAGGAAAAAGGAATACATACAGGTTATCAATTGCCTGCTCATCCGCAGACCCCAGATCGGTTTCGGCCGACAACAACGTTCCTTTTACAAAGCTGTTTATCTGCAGGGACAATTCGATCGTATCATCCCCACAATCCACCGGATCATCATAAAGCGAACAAGAAGCCAGTATCAGACTTAAAAACCAGGTTATGTATCTATATTTCTTCATATGTATTCACTTATTTACTGAACGTTTTCACCGGGGCATCCGAGCCACCGTCGTTGTACCAGACTTTAAGATACGCCCCATCACCCGTCTTAGGTACCGGATTTAGCGTATACTCCACGAAATCGGTTGTACCCAGCGAAGTAAATACCTTTTGGGTAGTCCCGTCGCTAAAAGTAAACGGAGCCACGGTTGCAAGCTTCACCGTATGAGGTGCACATACATTCACCGTATTGCTCACCCTCACCTTTCCGTCGTCGCCCACGTTTACATTGTACCCGTAGCCCATAAAAGTCTGACTTTTAGTCACATTCCACGGATCCACAGAATACATGATCTCTATTTTCTGTAGGTTTTTAATGAGATAATAATAATGCCTGTTGCGGTATAGCGAATAGTCGGGCAAGTCGGCAGGATTCTTCCCCGTCGCAAAAGTCATATAATTGGTATCCGTAATTACACGATTGTCTGTTATGATGGGGATATCATACGCAATCCCCCCAGCCATCTCGATCCTGAAATAATTCACAGGCTTATGGTCCGTTGCAGCACCCCAGCTGGCAGCATTTATCATCGTTTCCGGCATATAATAGATATACGAGTCACCCACCTTCTTCAAGGGTTTATCCTCGTAATAACTCACCGAAGCCGGATAGGCACTCTCCGTAAATCCAAACTGACGGAAGGCATTCTTATAATAAATATTCTGGACACCTGCACCGGTAGCCCCACCTTCTATCACCACCTCCAGCTTGGCCACTGTCCGGATCAGATTCACCCGGTCTTCGCCATTGGGTCGGAAAGGCATGGGAGCATAGATATTGCCACCCTCAGTAACAACCTGGGCCAGGTAAACCCTCGACATCGGGAAGCCTCTGCTCTCTGTAGCCCCCAGATACAGACCGGCATCCAGGTTGCGGAAACTCTGCATATAAGTCAGCATCGCCCCCTTGGAACCGATTGCTTTCAGCTCGGTCATCGGCATATTTGCTACAAAGTAGAAATCGCGGGTACCGGGAGTCAGCTTCACGGTAAAGCTTTTTTCCTTAACCCCGAACGGAATGTTCTCGTCAAAGTATTCGCCCACCTTAACCCCTGTGCCCGAGTCGAACACCAGCAAGGCCAGATCGTGCACACGATCTTCGTAATCCGCAGCATCCGCATTCAATGATTCCATACCCGCAGCCTGCGCCTTGGTGATAGCCAAGTACACTACCGGTCCCTCGTCGGTTTCGTGCGATCCTTCCCGATCGTCGTAAATCAGCGAATCACAAGAGCCCAAAGCGAACAGCCAGCAAGCTGTCAGGAAATATAGTAGTTTTACATTCATATTCTATTTGGTTATACGGACCTGTACGCTTAAATTTCTAAATCGGTATTATAGCTATGCACAAGCCAGTTGTTTACGTAGATGGAACAGCTGAAGTGCGTCCAACATTCTGCACAATAATCCTTGATAAGCAACTTCACCGTAAAATCGTTCTCGCAATCCAGATTCACACCACTTTCAACTGCCCTCAGCAGGATACTGGCAATCAGGTCGCCGTTAAACACCGTCTCCTCCTTATCGTTTCCGGTATAGGTGATTTTCAACATATTTTTGTGACCCGTCTTCAGCGCCAGCATAGAGTAAAGCCAGCTTGCGGAGTTACCCTCCATTTTCGTCTCTGCGGGAGTATAGGCAAGCACCGGAGCATTCAAAGGCATGCTTCCGTCTATGTTCAGCGTTCCGTTGGCCGACGAAACAGCCACATTCAATTTCTTTATATCATAGGTCTTCATGGTCGTTTTATCGAATTCCACGATAATCCGCACCTTGTTGGTCAGTTCTCGCAGGTTAACGGCCGTATGCTTGTATACCGATCCAAATTCTTCCGGATCAGGTAAAAAGACAACCGCACTTTCGCCCTGCCAGATGTGTTCTGTAGCAGAAAGAGCTGCAGCCACATTATTAACAGAATTGAGGGTAGTCATCACATCCTCCCTGGTAGTCACACCCGGAGAGAAGGTATTCATCTTAAATTTATCATTTATCCCCGCCCAGGCGATAAACGAATAGTTTCCATCCGATACCGGAACAAGAACTTCAAAATCCCTACTTAAATTTACCTTCTGGCGAGTCACGGAAGCAGCTAACTTCCCATCCTGACCGAATGCAAATACGGTAATAGAAGATACCTCTCCTATATACAAGGAATCTTCCGCACACGGGGTTTTGGAATAGAATTTTACATAAACACCCTGCGGGCAATCTTTCAGGTCATCGTAGATAAGGGAATCGCACCCCCAAAAGAGAATCCCTGCCGCCAACAATACCAGTATAGTCTTGATTTGCAAATTCTTCATCCGTTCAATTATTTAACTATTGCTATTTGTATATATAACCGGAGGAGGTAAGCCCCCTCCGGTGTTTTACTTTTTTATCTATCAGAAAATCAAATACCGGGAGATACCGAATAAGAATGAAGCTTCCATGGCAACACTTTTACATCCACACTCATCCATGTTTCGGAAGTAGTAAGCGGATCGGTAGGAACAATCGGATTCTCAGGCTCAGTTACACCAGGTACACTTGGCTTCGGATCCGGGTTCTTCGGACTGGGAGAATTGGGATCTTCCGGATATAGCGGATTCCAGTTGGTACCCAAGTTCTTGAAACCGGTAATATGGATATGATACACATTGTTTCTGATTACCGGCGAATTATACCATGCAGGAACTGCATCCGGGTTCACCCAAGCATAATACAGAACCTTACCTTTCACATATTTAGCCACACTCTGTCCGGTTAGACCCCCTTTGGCAGGATCAACCGCATTTGCGGCAGTAGTATAGAACTTACCGTTGGCACCCACGAAGAAGTCGGCACCCGGAGTATACGGCAAACCATCGGCAAAAGCAGCAGCGGCAGGCGTAAATTTAGCGCGGATAAGCACATAAGCCGTATTTCCTTTTTTGTATTTTGAAGCCGCAGCCGCTCCATATTCGTGCGTAGTAGCCAGGATAAACTTACCAGAAAGCTGGGCATTCAATTCAGCCGTTACTTTTCCAAAGGGATCAGTAGCATAATCGGCCATCGTAGCAACGGGAGTACCACCAAATTGATCGGCAGCCACATAGTTTTCGAACAAGCCCGAATAGTCGTACTTGCTACCAGCCTGAGCAGCATAGGTTGCGTCCGTAGGGATGAAGCCGAAATTAGGCGTAGCATAATCGGCCTTACGCTGAATATACAACGAATTCTCGCCTTGAGCTAACACCCAGTTGATATCTGAGATGGTACCTAGCGGAGAACCTCCGGCAGATGGCACAATATAGGTAGTAGCCGCAGTAGAAACCATTACACGGGCAACTGCTCTTTCCACGTTGAGGCTCACACGGTTCTTGGGAGCAGTGGCAGCCAGCGTTTCCGTATCTGTAACATTGGCCTCAACAAGAATTGTCTTAGGCTCCACGTTGGTCATCACAATCTTTTCATCCGTAGTACCATTCTTGACAGCCAGCTTATCAGCCGAAGTGCTCACCGTGGTGCTTGTACCGGAATTGGCCATCGCCAATGCCACCTGGGTATAGGCATCTTCAAACTCGGCCACCGGAGTCTTTGCCAAAGCATCCACCACCTGTGTTGTACCGTTAACCAGTACATATACCTTCTTGCTTCCGGCCGTAGTTTTGATTGCCGCATTCACTGTTTTAGGAACCAATGTTATATCGCTTCCACTAACAATCTTTTCGTAATCTTTGCCCGATCCACTGGCACCTACCTCAAGGGATTTAGATGTAACCGACGAACCGTCAACCAGGTATACAGTTACCGTTTTGATATCATCCTTTCCGGCCCACTCACCGATGTAATTGTAATCAGTAGGAAGCGCTTTAGTCTGCGACCCGGCCGACATTTTCAGCGTAACACTCACATTCGTGTTACCCTTTTCACCCGATGGTACGTCATCGTCATTACTACAGCCAGTAAATCCCAAACCCAGGATAACGGCTGCTGATAAAAATAGTTTGTTCACTTTCATTGTTTAATCATTTAAAATTATATTAATCGTTGGTCTATTTGTTTGTAAAATATAGGTTCCACAAACCGGATATAAATTCTGTATTAGTTATCGCCTTGTATCACTTTCCAGCTGATCTTTCCATCATTGGCGCCGCTATCGGCCCATTTCTTGAAATACACATCCGCCTTTTCTTTATTACCCATCAAGCTATAAGCTACGGCCAGGTTGTTCCAGGCAACGGGCCTGTCTTCGATTTTCTTCAATCGCTCTATAGCCGCGGTGTAGTTTTTATTCTCTATATCAGCAGCGGCCGAATTAACGATGGCCACTTCACTATCCGGATATAACCTTGCGGCGATATCGAACACCTCGCGGAACTCCCTGCTGTCGGAAGGAAAACTCCCGGCAACCATATACATTTCATTCAGGCTGAGCAATCCGGGCTTTGTTTTAAGAATCTGCTTCGCCTCCTCCACATTAAAAGCCCTGGCCACATAGGCAACCCGGTATTCATTCCGTCGTAAAGGCGGGAAGAACTGCTCCAGCAACATCCGGTAGGTGGTACCGCCCGACAATTGCATCAATTTACTCTCTCGTCCGGCCATTACATCCACATTATCAATAATATCCAACACTTTTTCCCGGTCCTGTTTAAAGTCGGATGCCAAAATCGCATCCTTAAGTCCGGACCAATCTTCACCAAACCAACTCACCTTGATACGGTCGTTGCTTATGCCGTAGGTCTTTTCCAGATACGAAGCAAAAGAATAGGCACGGTTTTTAGAAAGCGTCATGTTGCTGATAAACGTACCTTCGGGCGAAGCATACCCTTCAATGGCAAGTTCAGTTATCGTAAGATCCTTATCATTCTTAATCTCGCTGATAACCCGGTCCACTTTTGCAAACTCCGTAGCATTAGTCTTATAGTCGGGCAACAAGATATGACTACCCACCTTGTAATTAAAATACGCCTTGAAAGAGGCACTGCGCTGCTTTACGGGTTCCGGCTCCGGCACTACATAGGCCAGGCGGTATGAAGGAACGGGCGGCGCAGGAATAATACGATCGGACACCAACCAATCTTTACCGCCCATCTTGCAAGAAGCACAACCGGTAACCTCCTCGCGCAGAGACAACCCCGCATTCTGCATCCACTTCTCCATGGGAGCATTCAGGGATACATTCACCCGCTGTGCTTTACCATTGGAACGTTTCACAAACAGCTGCGGCTCCATACTAAAGGCAGGCTGATGATTCAGCTTAAGCGAACGTTTAAGAGCCTTGGTACGGTTTCGTCCGGTTACAACCAGCGGAGCAAACTCCCTGGTTATTGTTCCATCGGCAGCTGTCAGTACCGGAGTAAGCACAACCATCCCGGTAGAAGCAAGAGTCATACCACTCAAATCCACCTCCATATCCAGTTTCAGCATATTGTCATTTTGAGTCACCCTGGGTTCACTAAAAGAGATACTCCCCTCATATTTGTTTTGCGCAAACAGAAAGCATGCACACAATAATCCTATAAAAACAAAGTATATTCGTTTCATTGTATAGTGTTGAAAAGATTTATATTCTGGCTATTTTATAATGTAGATCAACGAGATAGCCGCCTTTGTAACTCCCAGATAATTTAGTTTATCCGACTTTACCAACGTCCCACAACTGGCGCAATGGTATTTATCATAGGTAATACGGGCATAGCCAACCCCGGCCGAAGCCTCCAGGTTCCAATGGTTGCCCAGTATCCACTGATAGCCCAGACTGGCACCGCCACCAATAAACCAACCCTCGTAGCTATGGTTTTCCATATCGGGAATCCACCCGAAAGGCAATTTGAAACCTCCTACGTTAAACTGGCCTCCATGCGCATGCGCCCCCACGAACAAGCCGTTAAACCGTTCGCAGAACCAGTACCGCAGTTCGGGTTGAATAAGATAATGCTTCAGCTTTTTATTGTCGCCCAATGTAAACAGGTTGAGTCCTGTTTGCAAATCCATGGTAAACTTAGGAGCCAGTCCTACCTCCACACTCAGGTTGGGTGTCAGAGTCAAATCATAGAGAAGATTGTTTTTCACGGCTACATTCTGTCCATACATGTAGGTATGAACAGCAAAGACAGCGAAAAATAATACTAGTACGAACCTTTTCATTTCAAATTATCTATAATATTAATAAATACAATTCACTGGATAGGGAGACAACGGTAAAACACAAGTCAAAACGGTCCGTTTTTAATCGCTTTATCAATCGGCTACAAAGTTGAGCTTATTCAAATAATAATACAGAATTAATTATTGCCATCTTTTTACAAATGCAAGACAAATAATCAGCGTTCCATCCCGGATTTCAATTTCTTATGTAAATCATACGGAGTATCATTGAATCTTTTTTTGCAATAGGTGGAGAAATGAGAAGACGATGCGAAACCGAAATTCTCAGCAATAACTGTCATCACCGCAGTAGATGCCGACAAGCTTTCCAATATCAACGCATCTTTTTTATCCATCAGCCACTTTCCCGGCGACATACCGAACTCCTCCGTAAAACGTCTTGAGAAATTACGAATAGACATGTTACATTTTTTTGCCAGCTCGATCACATTCACGTTCGGCTCGTAGTTGGACAATACCATGAATCTGAACTTACTTTTATAGTATAGCAACGGAGATAAAAAAGCAGAGTATGCCTCATCCGTATAATAGATGGAAATCAGTCCGAAAAACTCATTTAATTTAAGGTAGAACAGATGTTGGAAAAAAACATCCGCCTTGATGTAATCCTCGATGGTAGACAAAAACCGGAACAGTTCCGGACAGATGGTTTCTGTTGAATAGTATCTGGGTGTCATATCTTCCCTGCATTTTTGAAGCAGGCTCTCCAGGATCAGGCTCTCAATATTGTAAAATTTCAGAACAATCACAACCGAATCTTCTAAAGACCTTAAGCAGACTGATTCTTCCGAGTTAGTGCTCATCAGCATCCTTCCGCATTTTATATCCACTGCACCCGATTTATCGGAAACAACAATTTCACCCTGCATCACAAATAATATTACATTACAGGGATCTCTTTTATATTCAGCTATTTCGTTTTTTTTGAATTTACGTAATGTAAAATTATTACAGTCCGATTTAGCGTTAGTCAGGGAATATTTAAAACTCATTAATCCTAAAGATAGTGTTTCATTCATAGATAAATTTCATAAGTCGTATGTTCTACTGGAGTAAATCATTCTCACACATTTTGGATACCACAAATATTCCGATTATTTGATCAAAGGTCAACAATTATTCATGACATCTTTTTACAAATTAATGCCATAATCAATAACGCATCATATTAGAGACAGAAGTATTTATAATATGGCGCAAAAGTAATTAATCCAGAGATTCTCCGCAAATAAAACAGGATTGTTTATATAAGAATTTTCCTCCACAGGCAATAAATCAATTAATCATTTCTACTTATATATTGCCCAAGCTCTTCTTTTCACAAAGAAGTTACATTTTTTTGAAGAGGAAAGTCGTACGCTTTCCTTTCAGAGAAGAACAAAAAAAGGGCCTTTTCACCTAATGAAAAGGCCCCATCAGCAAAAAACCAAGAATGCAGTAAAAAAACTATTTTTCACCCGTTTTAAAAGTCCAGGTCGGACTATTTGCCACCCGGTTCCCTTCATGTTTGGCCACCACATACCAATAGTAGGTAGTGTTAGGCTTCAGATTGTCGGTCACCACCTCCTTCAAGATCACATCCTCACTCAATAAATTCTGCACCGTCGAATTCGATTCAAACAGGTAGATACTATACAACAGCTCTACACCGGCCTTTTTACCCTCCACATTCCATTTCAGGGTAATGGCCAGATGCTGATCCACTGCACCGTTGCCCGGTACCGGATCATAAATAGATATATTTCCCGTTTCGTTGTAATCCTTGAAAATCAGGAAATTCATATTCGTCACTTCATTCTCGTACACCGCCACCTTCAGCGAATTGGCAATATAATCCTTCCGTTTCAGGTTCACCTCGATATCACCCTCCTTCACCTTCGGGATGGAAAAGCGCCCCTCCGCGTCGGTCAGTAACGTAATACTGGCAGGCGTGGTACTTATCATAACTCCCGAGAGCGGTTGATAACTCTCCCCATCCAGCACCTGTCCTTCGATGGTCCCGTAATTCAGTACATCCAACTTATCCGATTCGCACCCGAAGCAGGCAGAAATAAACAACAGGCATCCCACATATATATACTTATTCATACCAAACTATATTACTTCATGTTCAAAAAATACAACCTAACACCCAACGAGACACCCCAATTCAGGTCATTCCGTTTGCCAACACTACTCCCGTCGAAACGGTCGTCCAGGTAATAATTCACACCAGACGATAACGTAAGTCCGCATTTCTTGCCAACCATGTATTCTATACCCAGCGCACCATTCAATTTGGGCAGGTACTTTCTGGCAGACAATCCCACCCCGTCTCTGTTATAATCATATCCACCACCCAACAGTACAAAAGGCGAGAAACGTTCGAAAGGCAGCAACACATAGCGCAGTGAAAGATCGCCAAAATAAGAATGATCGTTCACCACCCCCGGCACTCGCAAGTTCCGGAAACCCCATTCGGAATCCAGCGAGAAGTAACGGTTCAGCGCCACACCCAGAGTAAGGGATACTTTAGGCCGGACCTCGTCGTTAGAGAAATCGCCCGAGTAGTAACCGGTACCTGCCTGGGCACCCACTGAAAGCCAGCCCCGCCTCTCTGTATCCAGGTTCCGGCCGATAGGATCCAGCTGATACGCCATATCTTTCTCATGCTCGTAATTGGCAAATGCCACCGAAGCAGAATCGGCCGGCGACTTCAGCGACCACAGCCGTCCCCTCACCCCTTCAATAATCAGGCTCTCCACCGCCTTCTCTATGGCCTCTGTGATACAGATCTCGGTAGGCTCATTGTAGGTGAATCCCGTCTCCGCCTCCAGCAGACGCTTGGCAGAAACATATTTGAATACCCCCGCCGACACCTCCTGCGACAAGATCGACTTGGTTGTGTAGACCGTCTTCAGCACCTGGCCGTTAGACGTAGACACCGCCCGGATGTAAATACTCACCCGGTCTTCACGGTACTGTCCGGACAACGAGATACCCATATAACGCACCCCGGACCCACCCGTTAGCACGTTGGTCTCGTAAGAGATGATGCCACCCTCCAGGATAACACCGGCAAACAACAAGGGGGGGAGCAGCACATCCTCGTTCTTCTCATATTGCGCCCGGCTCGATCGGATGATCTTCCGTTCATTCAATAAATTGGAAATATTTTCACGTTCGATGGGAATAAACCAGCCCGACTCCTCCAGCACCCGGATCAAAATCGTGGTAGCCCCCTGTGTAACAGCGGTCGACCAATTCGCGCCATTGTCGGAAGGCTTGTACTGGCCCGTCTGGTCCCTGAACTTATAAACAGCCGTCACAATTTTCTCCTTCGGTTCGGGCAGGTCCAGCAGAATCCGTTTAGCGGGCGATTCCGGACCCAGGCTCGCTCTTCGGGGCTCCAAAGGCTGCTGCATGTACGTGCCACATGCAGAAAGAAACAGCGCAACCAGTAGGAAAAAAGCCTTCAAAGGCCTGTTCTTTTTATTCATACTCTATAGTTAAAGCAAGTAAATACTACATATACGGTACAGAAACGGTAGTACTGCTACCACTTTCCTTATCCAGGATATTGATACGGATCCCATCACTCTGCGTACCAATCTCGATCTGGTAATTACCCAGAATATATGTACCGGAAGTAAGCGCCTCCTCGCCAAACTGGTTGGCAATGATCTTACGGGCAAGCTGACTCAGAATCTGCTGATTCAGACTCTCGGCAAAATCCTTCATCGGATCAGTCTTCGTCTGCTCATACAAATACGATTCATCCGTGTGAGTGTTCTGAGCCTGCGCCGAGCTCAGCAACCAGCTGTAGTTATAGGGATTTCCGCCAAAGGCAGGATTCTTGGGCGTATACACAAAATCCTGAGCAACCCCCTTCACCCCGGCAAGCAGCAAGAAAAAAACCAACACATTATACAAGATTTTCATATGATCCATATTTTTCAAGATTCAACAAAGCAAGCATTCTTTTACCCTACTGCTTATGGGAACCCACGCTTAATAAATACCCGACCCCGAAAGATCGTCGCCGTTCAGCTCCCTGTTTATCTCCTCATAATTAATCAGATACGACTGAGCCATCTGCACGGCCTCCGCCGTCATATACTCGATCACATCCAAGCGAGGCTGAAGAAGTGCCTCATACACCACATTCTCGTTGATCATCACCACAATAAACGTTGTTGTGAGCCGGTAAGGTTTTTCGTTAATGGTGATGGTAAAATTCCGGGCATTGAGAGGCGCCTCCCACGAAGCAAAAAACAGATCGTAAAAATCCTTCCCTCCCTTGGTTTTGGTATTATCCACCAACAACCCGTCCAACTCCATCTCCACATCGTCCGAGCGATTGGCCGATTTCTTTACCTGCTCCACCAACCGGGTGAGCTTTTCGGGTACATTCGTCCCCTTTATGGAATCACCCTGCTGCACCCGGAACCCGGGCGAGACAGAGTGACCCATTAAAAGAGAGGCCAGTACGATGCCAGTAAAAACGATCATAACAATTCCATTTAATCCGTTCATCAAACTATCTTAAAGGGAAAGAGAAATAAGACTGCTCAATCACAACCCGCATATCCCTTCCGGTTTGAGTAACTTTAATTCCTTCGCCAGAGCCGGGCAAAACCGCATTGATCTGAAAAGACAGGTTATTCCCAATTTGTGTCACCCTGTTCTCGGACCATCCGGACCCCGCTAATCCCCGCGCGTCAAAATGCAGGAACTCACCTACCTGAACCAACCTGTCACACAACGAATTTTCGGAATAATTCTGTTGCGTGTATCCGTCAATCCAGTTAGACTCGCCCACCTGCCAAGCAACCAACCCATTGTTATACCCTATCTGCGTTAACGAAAGCATATTACAGGAACCCTGCTGAACAGTCAGCACACGGTTATTATAACCCAGCTGTGTTATACTAACCAGGTTCCCATTCCCACAGTCCGGTTGCCGAAACGTCTGTATATTCAGCTGATCCGCCCCTTGCAATGGACTGATCTGCCGGATCGTTTCCATAAGATTTCCTCCTACGTTGTTTACAACCTCCTGCGAGCTTCCCTGGAAGAATCCACCTATAAGGCAGATCAAAAAAAGAATGATTGTTCTCATAATTTACCTCCTACAATTAACCCTGAAGGGCCTTTCGGCAGCACCCACCGGCAACCCCCTGTCCGCATTGTGACAGGGGATACTTTTATCATCTACAAACCTCTTTTACCACGGAAATCCAGGTCCTCCCATCAAATTAGGATTCTGTGGAACCTGCATTGGAGCATTAAAGGTAGGCGTAGCAGTCTGATAAACCGTAGCCGTATTGCCATTTCCATTCTGCAAAATATCTACGGTAGCACCAGCTACACCAGACCACAGACGAACGGTGTTTTCCTGACCAATCTGATCTATATCCAAGTGATCGCCCATAAAATAGCCATAAGGATCGGGATTAAAGAAGCCGCCACCTATACCCACAACTTTATTACCGGTACCCCTTTGCAGAATATTAAGATCACCATCTTCGCCACCCTGCATCAATTTCACTTTGTTTTGAGTACCATACTGATCAATTACGGCGGATAGGTTGATACCGTTCTGTCGGAAATCTACCGTATTTAAAGTAGACATCGGATGTTGATTGATAGTAATCGTACTGTTTTCACCCAACTGCCATACTTTCGCAAAATTATCGATACCCCATTGGTTGATGGTAGTCGTATTATCCAATCCACCCTGGGTGATTTCGGCAACGTTGTCGATCATTGTCTGGAATATATTGGCATGATTGCCTTCACTGTTGCCATAACTTTGTATGATAGTTGCAGTGTTATTTTCACTCATACCCAAATCCTGCATGATAAAGGCCCAGTTTTCGCCGGCAACCTGTTGAATGGTAGCGGTATTATTATTTCCTAAGCTGGTGATATCTGCATGGGGCTGTGCATAAGCCATTGCGGTTACAAACATTGCAACCACTATAAAAGCGATACGTTTCATGATCTTTTCAATTAAATTGTTAATAAAAGGATATTGAATAAGAAATTTTTTATAGCAGACCATCCCCCTATACGAAGTACTAAATACACGTATATTCATACCCATGCGTAACAAGGGCATAACCTCTCTATTAAAGAAGCATACAAATAGGAATGTCTGTAAGATTGGGAAAAATAAAATCAGCACCCTTGGGCAGGTGCAATCATAAATCACATACTAAACATGGTCACATAATAGAATTTAAATAGTCATAAATTTCTCAAAGGTTCATATCCGTTATCTCCGACAATAACAGACCAAATCAAGAATATTTCTTACAAAAGCAGGGTTTAGCTTAAAAAGATAAGGCAATCAGTGCTCATAAGAAATTGAAATACTGCTCACTAGCAAATAGGGTAATTTGAAACTACAACATTTTGAGGTTATCAATAGTTTAATGAAAATTGATGTTTAACAATTAAATTTTGTTAATTATTTTTTTAATATATTCTTTTTTCTCTCTGTAATTGCTTTGGCTTTACAGTCTAAAGCTATTTCTTTCTAAACTATCATTAATATATTCTTTTTTTCTCTGACCCAGCTTTGGCTAAGCTGATTCAAATAACTTCTCTTTCTAAATTCATTTTAATATATTCTTTTTTCTCTCCGTAATTGCTTTGGCTTTACAGTCTAAAGCTATTTCTTTCTAAACTATCATTAATATATTCTTTTTTCTTGA